>Ga0210408_10000112_pt1 | contig 129345 bp, 120 predicted proteins | sample IncBWH4MmetaG_FD_155471 | JGI IMG/M metagenome (GOLD analysis project Ga0210408, IMG submission 155471) | Forest soil microbial communities from Barre Woods Harvard Forest LTER site, Petersham, Massachusetts, United States - Inc-BW-H-4-M | ecosystem: Environmental > Terrestrial > Soil >... | reverse complement strand
ACCCAGCTAGGGCCAACAGTAGTAAAATAGAAGGGTCGCCTCTGTGTCGAGGGCACCCAAGAGCGGAGGGACGGATGGCTACAGTGAAGCCGGCACTACATGGCAAAGCGGTGGAGACGGATACGCACACGGACCAGAGCGCCCGAAAGGGACTCGTGTTTGCGCGCCGCTTCACGGACGGAAAGACCTCCGCGTTCGACATGGTCGAGTGGGAGAAGCGCACCGCGCTGATCGGCAACGAAAAGGGCACCACCATCTTCCGCCAGGAAGGTGTGGAAGTCCCCAAGAACTGGTCGCAAACCGCGACCAATATCGTTACCAGCAAATATTTCCACGGCAAGCCCGGAACAGCCGAGCGCGAGAATTCCGTGCGCCAGCTCATCAGCCGCGTAGCTAATACCATTGTGCGTTGGGGCGAAGAAGGCGGCTATTTTGCCGACGCCGAATCGCGCGACGCTTTCCGCGACGAACTCACGCATTTGCTCGTGCAGCAAAAGATGGCTTTCAACTCGCCCGTCTGGTTCAACGTCGGCGTGCAGCCCAAGCCGCAATGCTCCGCGTGCTTCATCAATTCCGTGCACGACAGTATGGAATCGATCATGGGCCTGACCCGCACCGAAGGCATGCTCTTCAAGTGGGGCTCCGGCACCGGCACGAATTTTTCAAGCTTGCGCGGTAGTAAAGAAACGCTCTCGGGCGGCGGCATTGCCTCCGGTCCGGTGAGCTTTATGAAAGGCTTTGACGCCTTCGCCGGCGTGATCAAGAGCGGCGGAAAGACGCGTCGCGCGGCGAAGATGGTGATCCTCAACATCGATCACCCGGACATCGTGGAATTCATCGAATGCAAAATGAAAGAAGAGCGCAAGGCGCACGTGCTCATCGCCCAGGGTTACGATTCCGGCATCGATGGCGACGCCTACAGCTCGATTTTCTTCCAGAACGCCAATCACTCCGTACGCGTGACCGATGAATTCATGCGCGCCGCGGAAGAAGACCGCGACTGGTGGACCCGCAATGTCACCGATGGCCAACCCGCGGATAAATTGCGCGCCCGCGATTTGCTCGCGAAAGTTGCCGATTCCACCTGGCACTGCGGCGATCCCGGGATGCAATACGATACGACCGTCAATCGCTGGCACACCTGCAAGAACACCGCGCGCATCAACGCCTCCAATCCGTGCAGCGAATACATGTTCCTGGACGACACCGCGTGCAACCTGGCTTCCTTGAACTTGATGAAGTTCCGCACCGGTGGGCAATTCGACGTCGAAGCCTTCAAGCACGCCGTGGACGTAACCATCACCGCCCAGGAAATTCTGGTCGATAACGCCAGCTATCCAACGCCGAAAATCGCCGATAACTCCCACGCCTTCCGCCCGCTGGGCCTCGGCTACGCGAATTTGGGCGCGCTGCTGATGTCCATGGCGCTGCCTTACGATTCCGATGAAGGCCGTGATGTGGCTGGCGCCATCACCGCGCTAATGTGCGGCGAAGCCTACGCGCAATCCGCAAGAATCGCGGAGCGCATGGGCCCATTCCCGGGCTACGAACCGAACCGCGAGCCCATGCTGGACGTAATCCGCATGCACCGCGACGCCATGCGCGGAATCCAGCCCGATCATGTGCAATCCGACCTGTATTTGGCCGCGCAGGAGTCTTGGGATACCGCGCTGCAACACGGCGAAAAGTTCGGCTTCAAGAATTCGCAAGTCACCGTGCTCGCGCCAACCGGCACCATCGGTTTCATGATGGATTGCGACACCACCGGCATCGAGCCCGATCTCGCTCTGGTGAAGCACAAGAAACTCGTCGGCGGCGGCTTGATCAAAATCGTGAACAACACCGTGCCGGAAGCCTTGATGAAACTCGGCTACACACCGGAACAGAGCAGCGAAATCGTCTCCCACATCGACAAGCAAGGCACCGTCGAAGGCGCCCCTAATCTGAAACCAGAGCATCTTCCCGTCTTCGATTGCTCGCTAGCGCCCGCGGGTGGCGGTCGTTCGATTAGCTGGACCGGTCACGTGAAAATGATGGCCGCAACGCAGCCTTTCCTTTCCGGCGCCATCTCCAAGACCATCAACATGCCCGAGGAATCGACGATCGACGATATTTCGCAAGCCTACCTTCTTTCCTGGAAAATGGGACTGAAGGCCGTGGCCATCTACCGCGACAATTCGAAGCGCTCGCAGCCGCTCTCCGCCGCGGGCAAGAAAGAGGAGAAGAAGGCAGAAACTCCGGTGGTAACTGCCGCTGCGCAGGTTGCCGCAGCAGCAGCCATAGAGCCGCTGCAGCGCGAACTGTTCGGTCGACGGCAGCGCGAGAAAATGCCCGTCGAGCGCGCTTCCGTAACCCACAAGTTCAGCGTAGGCGGCCACGAAGGCTATATCACCGCGGGCATGTATGATGATGGCCGCCCCGGCGAAATCTTCATCAAGATGTCCAAAGAAGGCTCGACGCTCTCCGGCATCATGGACGGCTTGGCATTAACAATTTCCTTGGGCTTGCAGTACGGCGTGCCGCTCAAGGTTTTCGTCGACAAGCTGCTCAACACGCGCTTCGAACCATCGGGCATCACCGCGAATCCAAATATTCGCTTTGTCTCTTCCGTGCTGGATTACATCGCACGCTGGCTCGGCGGCCGCTTTATTTCTTCCGACTATCTGAAACTCAACGGCGAGCAAGCCGCAGTGTCCCACGCTCCCGCTCCTCACTCCGCAGCAAGTGCTTCAGCCCCTGCAATGACCGAAGCCATGCGCCTGGCGCCGCCGCTCACCAATCCGCAATCTTCCAAACCGCGCGACCAGCATGAAGGCGCGCCCACATGCTCCGAATGCGGCATGCTCATGGTGCCCAACGGCGCCTGCTACAAATGTGAAAACTGCGGCAGCACCTCGGGCTGCAGCTAGCCGACTTCATACGGCATGTAATGACCGTTTACCGGAAACCAAAATTGTCATCCCGAGGTCCCGGCGCCTTTCAGCCGGGCCGAACGGATCTCAACTGGAGCGAACGCTGAATCTGAATGAGCAAAGGCCAGCGGACATGAGCCGGGGGGAGGGGCCCGCGATTCGATGAGCGCCATGCGAACCGGTTCGGCAGTGGCCGCCGCTAACGTTTCTCCCCCCAAACCTAAAACGCATGGCTTCCTGCGAATCGCCCGCCACGGCACCGGCCCCGGCGCTATGTACGTGATCACCTATCACCGGCTCGACCACGTGGAAGGCGTGCGTCCGCGCCCCGTCGCCGCGGAAAGTGCCCAGGCGCTCATAGAATTGCTCGAGCGCATCGGCGTCGACTTCCGCCATCAAGAGGTGCGCGGCGCGCTCGAAGATATTTTGCGCTTCGGCTCCGCGAATATTCCCGACCTGTGGCTCAGCGACGAAGAGATGATCGAGAAGGGTCTAGTCGAAAGCTGAGTTTTCCCGCCTCTTGAATCCGGTATTTCGATAGTGTGTCGTTGCAAGCCGCCGAAAACACGCGAACCCCGTTAGCACGTACATGATCGTCGACGAGTTTCTACGAGAAAGACGAAACGTTTCGCTGCAAAAGACGTATCCCTAGCATGAACCTCCTGTTCCCTGTCAAACACACTTTGCGGCAGGTAAAGCGCAATCCCGGATTCTTCGCCGTGGCGGTCGCGGCGCTGGCCCTGGGTATCGGGGCAAACACGGCTATTTTCAGCGCGGTGGAGGGGTTGCTACTCCGGCCTCTGCCCTATGCGCAGCCGGACCGGCTGGTCATGGTGTGGGAAGACGCATCGTCTATCGGGTTCGCCCACAACACACCGGCACCAGCCAACTATGTGGATTGGCGCGCTCAGAACCAGGTTTTCACGGATATGGTGGCGGTGCGGTATCGCAACGCGGCGCTTACCGGGGACCAGGCACCGGAGCAGGTGATGGGGCGCGGCGTGACGCCCAACTTTTTCGACGTAATGGGAGTGCAGCCGGCCGTCGGGCGGCCATTCACGGCAGAGGAAGACGCGGCAAAGCGCAAAGTCATAGTGCTGAGTTATGCGCTTTGGCAGCGGCGCTATGCGGGCAATCCGTTAGTTATCGGCCGCACCATTTTGATGGATGCCGAGCCGGTAACGGTCGTAGGGGTGATGCCTCGGGACTTTTTCTTTCCAGATCACGAAGCCATGTATTGGGAACCCGCTTCGTTTACACCGCAGGACCTAGCAAAGCGCCAGCAACATTATCTGAATGTCGTGGCTAGGCTCAAGCCGGGAGTGACCCTGGAAAGGGCCCGCCGCGACATGGACGTGGTGGCAAAACGAATGCAGAAACAGTATCCGGAAAGCAACACCAATCTGGGAGCGGTGGTCATTCCGATCAAGGAAGATTTCGCGGGAGATACCGCGACGGGACTGTGGGTATTGCAAATCGCGGCGGCATTGGTGCTGCTCATCGCTTGCTCCAATCTTGCGAACCTCTTGCTGGCACGGGCTACGGGCCGGCGCCGGGAGATTGCAGTACGCATCGCGCTGGGAGCTACGCGGACACAAATCGCCACTCAGTTGGTAACGGAGAGCTTGCTGCTGTCTGGGTTGGGCGGTGCGGCGGGGCTGCTGGTTAGCCAGATCTGCTGGGGATTGTTTAAGAATCTTGTGCCGATGCAGATTTCAGCAGGCGGGTTTTCGCTCAACGGACGCGTGTTGCTTTTTACCGGGCTCATTTCGATTGCGGCGGGCGCGTTCTTCGGACTGGTGCCGGCGCTGCGCGCGACGGATGTTTCCTTGAACGATTCCTTGAAAGAAGGAGCGCGGAGCGGCGAGTCACGCAGCGGCATGCGGCTGCGAGATGCGCTCGTGATTGGGCAGTTCGCTATGGCGTTTGCGCTGCTAGTCGGTGCGAGTTTGATGATTGAAACACTGTGGAACTTGCGGAAGATGGATTTGGGATTCCGCCCCGACCATCTGCTGACTATGGTGATCCCGCTGCCGGACAAAAAATACAACAGTGATGAAAAGTTGCGCGGATTCTACCGCGACGTGTTGGACCGTGCGCGAACACTGCCTGGCGTAAAAAGCGTAGGCTTCGGGTCGGATGCGCCGTTCACGTCGATAGGGGACACCAATGGCTACTTGATTGAAGGAGCGCCACCGCTGCGGCCCGGAGAGGGGAATGATGCGCTCTATCGCGAAGTAACCGCCGGATATCTGGAAACAATTGGCGCGAACTTGTTAGAAGGACGGTCACTGGAGGATCGAGACCGGCCAGACACGATGCCGGTAGTAGTTGTGAATGAATTTCTGGCAAAGGAGCACTGGCCAGGGCAAAGCGCGGTGGGCAAACATCTGAAATTCAGTCAAGAGAAGGAGCCATGGCGGACGGTCGTAGGCGTCGTGAAGGACATTCGAGAACGGGGGCTTCTGCTGAACATGAAGCCGGGAATTTACGTGCCTGTGACGCAGGTGAAGCGGCCGGGAGCGGATTACCTCGTACTGCGCACGGCGCAAGAACCCACAACGATGGTGAACGCGGTGCGCGATGCGGTATGGGCAGTAGACAGCGAACGACCGATGGCCCTGATTAAGACGATGGATCAGTTAATGCGGCAGGACGTGGCGGATCGAACGCGGCCGATGATCCTCCTAGGTCTGTTTGCGCTACTCGCGTTAGCGCTGGCATGCATTGGAGTGTACGGAGTGCTGGCGTATGCGGTGGCGCAGCGAACACGCGAAATCGGAGTGAGGATGGCGTTGGGAGCGAGCTCGGGTAATGTAACGCGCATGATCTTGAAGCGTGGACTGAAATTGACCAGCGGGGGATTAGCGGTTGGCTCGGCCCTGGCCGCAGCACTGAGCTTGCTGTTGCGGACGTTACTATATGGAGTGTCGCCAACGGCTCCCCTGGTCTATGCCGGGACCGCAACCGCGCTGATCGTCGTGGCCCTGGCGGCTTGCATAATTCCGGCGCACCGCGCGGCGAGACTGGATCCCGTAGTGGCGCTCCGCGACGAGTAATCGTAGTGACATCAAGCGATCGGCTTGTTGCACTGCATTACGTCGGCTATCGCTAAAATGACCACATGACTCCAGTCCCGCGTTTCTTCAGCCTCTCGCTTCTAGTAAGCCTGGTCGCGCTTCTCCATCCAGTCTCCGCCCAACCTCCTCCATCAGCGCAATCCTCCCAACGCCCGGCGCCACCCACTCGCGATCCCCACACTCCCGGTTTTGTAACAGCAAAAGAGTTGCCCGACGGCGCAAACCCGCTCGCAAATGCGGATGGTAATTTCATCATCGGGCCTACCCATGGTGTTCCTCCCGAGATTTCTGCCCCACTTCAGCAGAACGGCGACAGCATCCCTCGAGGAACGGTGCTTGAATTCACCATGAACTCGTCGGACAGCAAAAACTATCCAGGCATCGCGCGCGACCCCAATACTTTCGGAACGCCAGATCCTGCCGACCCCGCAAGGCTCGTAGTAACCACAAGCCACCCCGCTCCGTACACGCGCAAGGTGACCGTCTATGTTCCCAAGCAGTACGTTCAGGGTAGCGTCGCGCCCTTCATCGTCGGCGCCGACGGGCCTGACACGCTGCTCTTTTCAACTCTGGACATCTTGATTGCCCAACACAAAGTCCCACCGATGATTGCGATTTCGATCGGCAATGGTAGCGGCGACGCGCAGGGGAGTGAGCGCGGTCTTGAGTACGACACCATGTCCGGACTTTACGCCGAGTTTGTCGAAAGCGAAGTCTTGCCTCGCGTGGAAGCGCAAGCCAACGTGAAACTCACGAAAGATCCGGACGGCAGAGCCACCATGGGCGCCAGCTCTGGAGGCTCCTGCGCCTTGATCATGGCTTGGTATCACCCCGAGCTTTATCACCGCGTTCTCATCTATTCCGGAACATTTGTTAACCAGCAGTGGCCGTACAATCCGCAAGCCCCGCACGGTGCCTGGGAGTTTCACGAGCGTCTCATCCCGAATACCCCGGTCAAGCCGTTGCGAATCTGGATGGAGGTTGGCGACCGCGATTCCCTAGATCCGAACGTGATGCGCGACAATATGCACGATTGGGTTCTCGCCAACGAGCGCATGGCCAGCGCACTCGCCGCCAAGGGCTATCACTACCAGTTCGTTTTTGCCCGCAACGCCGGCCACGTGGAGCGCGCGGTGAGACAACAAACGCTCGCCGAAGCCCTGCAGTACATCTGGCAGGACTACCCACCTTCGCGGATCAAGAATTGATTTGTTTCGGGCAACTGCACCTCGACTGTTCCTCCGTCCAGTTGTTTGTATGTTACGGATTTGGTATTTTCGCCGTGAAGGTCGCGGAAAATTGTTTTGCTCGCGCTGGATTGCTTCGGACTTCTTCGTCAAATCCTCGCCGTCGACTGTGCCGGCCGCGTTTCCTCGCCCTTAAAGACGACTAGGCAAATGCACGACACCACAAGTCTTCTCGCCAGCCACGGCTTTTGCCGTCCCTTTGTTTTCATAACCTTACGAATTGCTTTTCCCGCAAGCCCTTTGTATTCACATCCATGCGAATTGCCGGGGGTGTACCCTCTGCGTTCTCCGTGTTCCGGCCTCAGTTACTCGCTGTCTTGCGCTTCCCGCATTCGTCGCCCTGTGTTTTCAGCAACTTGCACGCTCTTTTTCGCTCTTGGACGCTCCTTTTGCACACGCGTCCCTTTGTTTTCAATGGCTTGCGCGCTCTTTTGCAAAAACACCCGGGTGGGGGGTATCAGCGCGGCCGCGGACGCAGCGGCGGGCGCGCCGTGAGCGGGCGCGGGCGCATGCGGAAACGCGGGCCCAGTGGCGGCGGGACATTGCGCAGGGAATCGCCGCAGCAGGGGCACCGGCCTTCTTCACAAAACGCGCGCGTGGCGTCGGCGCGCAGCCAGTGGCCTCGCGCTTCGCACTGCGGATTGATGCATTGCACGGTGAAGCCGGGCAGAAACTGCATGTCGTTTCCCCCTCGGCGACCGGCGCGCTTTTGCGGCGTCGGTCGAGTGGCGCGGACCCGAAATTCCCCGATGACGGACGAACGTTGGCGCGGATTCTGCCGCAGGGCTGTTCGGCTGTCAAGGGAAAAGACCACAATATATAGGGGTCGAGTTGCGGCCGTCGAGTTGGCACATTCGATGTTCCCCGCCGCGAGAAATCGAAAAGCTCGCCGCGCGTAGTAGATGATAGAAGCGGTGCGCGCGGCGTTGGCTCCCGCGCGATGGAGGCAGTCATGGCGAATGTGACGGGTGGTGGACGAGACTTCGGAGGTTCGGTCCCGCAGCTGCCGAATATTCGGCTGGCCGGCTCACGGATATTGCAAATCGGGCTCGCAATTGTGGTGCTGTTGTTCTTGTTGTGGAGCACCACTTCCATTCCTACCGGAAACGTTGGCGTGCTTACACTTTTCGGACGCGTGACTGGCGAAACGCTGCCGGAAGGCATCCATCTAATCAATCCCTTGAAGTCCGTGCAAAAGCTTTCTGTACAGACGCAGTCCGTCAAAGAAAGCGCGAACGTCCCCTCCAATGAAGGGCTCATTCTCGCTCTCGATACTTCGCTCCTGTTCCGCCTGGACAAGAGCAAAGCTGCGTTTGTCTATCAGACCGTCGGGGATAATTACGCCGAAAAAATCGTGGAACCCACTCTGCGCGCGGCAATTCGCGCCGCGACCTCCGCGCACACCGCAAACGCGCTGTACACCAACGCCCGCGAACTGGTGCAGTCGCAAATTCAGGACGAACTCACGAAGGAACTCGCGCCGCGCGGCGTTATCGTGGAAAACGTTCTGCTGCGCGATGTGCAACTGCCCGCAATGTTAAAGGGGTCGATCGAGGCCAAGCAACAAGCCGAACAAGACGCCCTGCGCATGAGTTTCATCCTGCAGAAAGAAAAACAGGAGGCCGAGCGCAAACGCATCGAAGCTCAGGGCATCGCAGATTTCCAGAAGATCGTGGCACAAGGCATCAGCCCGCAATTGCTGGAGTGGAAGGGCATCGAAGCCACCGAAAAACTAGCCACCAGCTCGAACGCCAAAGTCGTAATTATCGGCAACCCGAAGAACGGCTTGCCGCTCGTGCTCGAGCCGAAATAGTCGTGACCGGCGGCTACCGCAGCAGCGAAGCGCTGGGAGGATTTTCTGTTTGCGGAGGTTTTTCGGTTTGCGCCGGATTTTCTGGTGATGAAGGCTTTTGCGGTTGAGGGGCCGGAGCCGCCTGTGCGCGAGCGGGTTTACGGTGGCTCTTTAGTTCTTCCAGCGCGGCGAGGCGGCTCTTCAGGCCCTCGATTTCCTGCTGCTTGTCGGCGATTTGCTGTTTCTCGGCGCCGAGCTTGGCTTTCCCGGCGGCGTCATGCGCATACTCGGGATTCGCAAAATAGGTATCTTGATCGAGCGCGAGCTGCCGCTGCGCAAGGTCCAAATCTTTTTGTGCCTCTGCGAGTTGCAGCTTTAATTTGGCGATTTCCGCCTCTTGCTCCTTGGCCTCTCTCGCGTCTTGTTCCTGGGCTTCCTTCGTATCTTGCACCGCGGCCTTGTCGGCGGTTTCGCCGCCGGCGGCCGCTTCCGTGCTTCCGGGAATCCTTTCCTGGTTGGCCGCGGCGCCCAAGTTCAAAACATCCGGGCCCGGCTGGTAATTTCGTTGAGCAAGGTCATCGTCGGTAATGACCTTGGTGGCTCTGGGAGAAGTAGAAGGATTCTTCTTTTTGTCGCGACTGCGGCGCGCGGCGTCCGCGACGGAAGAATCTTGCGATGCGGATTGCGACGAGTCTTGCGACTGCGCCCGTGCCACCACGGGGAGGCAAATGCCGGCGCCGAGGAGCGCAAAAACTATTCTCGAACGGTTAAAGATACGCATTTATGGGTCCCTTGATAAAACCTTGATACGGATTGGATACACCTTGCGCAAAAGACGAGCATAACTCGCGGTTTTTGTCGCGGCAATCCTCCATGAGGGCGCGACGCGAATCAGGCAACGCCTCCCCCAAGAGCACCACCCCGAGATACAGCAACGCGTGGAGTTCAGGATACGTCTTAGTTATTTAGCTGCGTTGCGTGAAATTTAGCCGCACGGCATGAGCTCTCTCTGGCTCCGCGCCGTCGAAAAGTTGCAGACGCACATGTTGCGGCGCATACTGCCGGACCGGAAGTCGTGCGCGTTGGAAAGGGAATGGATGCGGAAGGGCCGGGTCTTTTGGTGTGCGGTAGCGCTGCTCTGGTATGTGTTGCCGCCTGCGTATGCCGCGGCCGAGCATGCGCCTGCCAGGACAGTGATCTCAGAGACGATTACCGCGCAGGCCGCAGTTGCGGCGCAGACCGCTCCGCAGCAACCCTCGCCTTCGCCAACGCCGATTCCCGGTTTACCTAAAACCGAGCGCGCTACACCACAGCACGGTAAGACCGAACAGTACACGCTCTCCGAAGACCGCTACGAAAAAGCGGTGGCGTATTCGCGCGCGGGCTACACGCTCTATTTTATTTCGTACCTGGTCAGCTGCACGGTGCTGCTGTTGCTCCTGCGCCTGGGAATCGCGGCAAGATTCCGCGACGTTGCTGAGCGCGCGACGGGAAAGCGCTGGCTGCAGGCATTTGTGTTCGTGCCGCTGCTGATTCTAACCTCCGACATTTTCGATCTGCCTGTGCGCCTCTATTGGCATTCGTTGTCGCTGCGCTACGAACAGTCCGTGCAGCGCTGGGGCTCGTGGTTCTGGGACTGGACGAAGGAAGAATTGGTGGGCACGTTTTTTGCGTTGATTCTGGCGCTAATTCTGTTTGCGGCGATACGGCGCAGCCCGCGGCGCTGGTGGCTGTACTTCTGGCTGGCGGCCCTGCCGATCCTTCTGGGGATTATCTTTATCGGCCCGCTGGTGATCGATCCGTTGTTCCACAAATTTGAGCCGCTGGACAATGAACATCCGCAACTTGTCGATGCTATCGAGAGATTGACACGCAACGCCGGCGTGCCGATACCGAGAGATCGCATTTTCCTGATGCGCGCGAGTGAAAAGAGCAACGAGATCAACGCGTATGTGACCGGGCTCGGCGCTTCCAAACGCGTCGTGGTGTGGGATACCACGCTGCAAAAGACCAGCAACGACGAAGCGCTCTTCATTATCGGTCACGAGCTTGGGCATTACGTGCTGGGGCATGTCTGGAAGGGATTTTTGTTTGGCGCCGCGGGGCTTCTGGTTACCTTGTATGTGATTTTTCGCGGATTGCATTGGATGCTGGGGCGCTGGGGCCGCGACTGGCATCTTTATGGCTTGGAAGATTGGGCCTCGCTCGCGGCTTTTCTTTTGCTGCTGCAAATTGTGATGTTCTTTGCTTCACCGGTGGTAAACGGAATCAGCCGAATGCAGGAACACGCTGCGGATGTTTATGGGCTGGAAGTGATTCACGGGATTGTGCCCAATTCCGAAGAAATCGCCGCGCATGCTTTTCAAATTCTGGGACAGGTGGACCTCGCGGATCCGAATCCGCCGCCGTTCATTACATTTTGGCTCTACTCGCACCCTCCGCTGGCGGAGCGTCTGATATTTGCATACAGCTATGACCCTTGGGCGAAAGGCGAGCCCCCGAAGTACGTGAAAACATCGGCGGGTCAGTAGGCGTGGTGGTGCAGTTCTTGCGGAGCTATGAAACGTGGCGGCGGGCAAAGCTAGCTACTTTGTGGCGATTGCCGCAGATGGCCATGGAGCACCACCGCCGGCGACGCGTGCGCGATTTGTCGCTAAAGAAAAGACCGCAAGCGGGGTTAGCGCAGATGCGCAAGCGAGCCTGCGCGCCTTCGACAAGGATTTCCGCCGCGGAACGCGCGATGGCCGCCAGGAGCCAGTCCAGTCCGCCCTCGCGCGCCTTGAATTCCATTTTCCAAGTGTCTTCTTCGAGGACTATTTCGTCGTGACCCTCGGTGATGCGCAAAATTTGATTGATGGGCTCGGCACATTCGCGCGCGATCGGCTCCTTTCTGACAATGGCCCCAAATGCTTTGCGCAGGGCATCGCGAAGCCGAATGGAGCGGGATAGCAGAGATTGCGCAGCGTCCGGATCCGAGCCGGAGAGGGCCAGAAGGCTGGAGCCTCGCTCCGCGGAGACGATCTGCGAGGCCTGGAGAAAAACGATCAATTCCTCCCAGGAGAGGTGTTCCGCGAGCGACCCTGGGTAAGAGGGAATATTGGCAAAATCGATGGCGAGACGGCCGCCAACCAGCAAAAGGGGTACAGTAAGGTTAGGCGAAGGCAAGTTGAGTCGGCTCCTCAAGTAACCGGTTAACTGTATCATGACGGTTAGACACCGTCATCCGCGTATTTCCGCTGCGCTCGGAATCAAAGTTTCGTCCGACGGAAGGCACAGGACGTAGTATAGAGAGTGGAGGAGTTGCGCTGATATGAAGGGCTTGCCGAATTTACCCCTATTCGCTGCAGCGGTTTTGCTGGCCGCGACTTGCCAAGGTGGGGCACCGCAAAACAGGCCGATTGAGCCGAGCGCTGCTAGCGCGCGGGTGCCTGTGGTTTTGGAACTGTTCACCTCCGAGGGCTGTTCAAGCTGCCCGCCCGCGGACGCGCTGCTGGCAAAACTCGAACAGCAGCAACCGGTGTCCGGGGCAGAAGTGGTCGCTCTGGAAGAGCATGTCGATTACTGGGACCAACAGGGATGGGTCGATCCCTTTTCCTCCATGCAATGGACGCAGCGCCAGGAATCGTACGCGAAAGGGTTCGGAAACCGCGGTGTGTATACACCGGAGTTGGTGATTGACGGACGCACCGAATTTGTTGGCAGCCACGAAGGAGATGCTTATCGCGCGATCGTGAAGGCCGCCGCGCAACCTCGAACGGAAGTAGGCGTGTTGCTGCTCAAGGCAGAGCAGCGCGATCGGGAGCACCTCAAGGTTCAGGTTGGAAAGCTGCAGGGAGCGCAAGAAGGTGACACTGCGGAAGTGTGGGTGGCGATTACAGAAACGGCGCTGCACTCCTCGGTCACGGGCGGCGAAAATTCCGGCAGGGATCTGCATCACGCCGGCGTGGCGCGCTGGTTGAAAAAGATAGGCACGATGGATCGCAGCGCCACGCCGTCTTTTTCGGGCGAATCGGACGTGAAGCTGGATTCCAAGTGGAAGCGAAGTAACTTGCGCGTCATCGCCTTCGTGCAGGAAAAGCGCAGCCACCATATTCTCGGCGCAGCGGTCGCGCCCGTCGAACCGTAGTTCACCCGGCCAGCGCAGCGGAGCCCCGATACTCCCTATGCTATTGTCACTGCGTAGCACGCTCATATTCCAACTGGAGCGTAACCCTCTCGTGCGTATCTTATGAGCGACGCAACTTTATCGCATCCGGATTCTCTCCCCGATACGAGCCCACCGCCAATTGGCCCCGGCATATTCCAAAGCCAGTCGCTCTTCTTTGTTTTGGTGCGGATTGGCATTTACATAGCGTTGTCAACAGGAATTAGCTTCGCGCTGCAATGGATACTGGCGGCGTTTGCCGACGGCACATTGTACTCACCCAGGAACCTGGTTATTTCAGAGGCGAGCTCCTTGGCTGGCGCAGTTGCCGCCGCGGCTGCAATGTCGCAGTTGGAGGGGCACTCATTCGCCGATTACGGTCTTCCATTGCGGGGCGCCTTCGGGAAATTGTTTTGGCCAGGTGCATTTTTCGGACTAGTGGAAATAACCGCGGTCATAGGCGCGATCTCGATGCTAGGGTCCTATCATTTCGGACCTCTGGCGATTCACGGAACCGGAATCCTTCGTTGGGCAACGTTCTGGGGCGTGTTTTTCATTCTCGTCGGCTTGTATGAGGAATTTGCGTTTCGCGGATATGTGCAATTCACACTGGCGCAAGCCGTGAGCTTCTGGCCTGCGGCGATCGTCTTGTCCGTGGCGTTTGGACTGGTGCACATTGCGAATTTTGGGGAAAGCAAGCTGGGGATTGCCGGAGTGATGCTCACCGGCCTGTTCTGGTGTTTCACTCTGCGGCGCACGGGAAACTTGTGGTTTGCGGTGGGCATGCACGCGAGTTTCGATTTCGGCGAGACGTTCTTGTATTCGGTTCCAGACAGCGGCACCGTTTTCCCGGGACATCTCTCGAATGCCACGCTGGCCGGCCCCGTATGGCTGACTGGCGGGAGCACAGGACCCGAAGCCAGCGTCTGCGACTTCATGGTGCTGCTCCTGTTTTTCTACGTGTTCCACCGACTCTATCCTCCTCGACCGCCAAGCTTGGTTTCACAAGGGCCTGACCAGATTCCGGCTAGACAAATTGAATGAAGTAAGGATTCGTAAGTGTGCGAACCCACGGCTCAAGGGTGCGCCGAATTTGCGAAAGAGTTTGCAAGCAGAGCGAGCCAACCAAGGATAAAAACCAGGGCAAGCAACAGCATAGAAAAAGAAACAGACCGGCATTTTGTTGCCATGCCGTATACAAGACGAGAGGTCCGTCCCAGGCCCTCGTCCTTTGGCCCATCTCTAACGAGCTTCTTTCTCTCCTCCGGATCCATTGAAAAGAACTCAAGGCCGCGGAGGTAGTCCTTTTCGAATTTCTCTAGGCGTTGTTCCCAAAAAGTCTGCCAGTATTTGCTAGCAAGACAGGCCCGGAACCAAAGTAGCGAAGTTAGAAGGCCTAGTGTGGCGAAAGTTTTGGCGTTTATGGCGTTGCTTACATTAAAGAACGCCACAACAAAGGCGGAGTTCAATACGAGAAAATAGTTAGTGCGTTGCCAAAAAAGATTCACCTCCAGATTTCGCGTGTCGATCAGTATGTGGTAAAGGTCGTCTGGGCCAACACGCCAGGGCCAATCTTCCCCATGTTTGGCCATATCGCCTCCGAGTTAGCCCCCTGGGGGCTTTTGGCAGAAACGATAGTCCGCATGCCACGCGGTAGCAAGAAGATTGGTCGCGCCGGTAGGCAGAGAGGAATTTATCATGTGCCCTCGCGAGCGTTGCTGGTGAGCGCATCGCTAAATCAATCGAAGGTATCCTAGGTGTAGTACGCCATCCACAAGTAAGAGAAGCAAGGCTTTCGTTCTCAAACCAATAATATGCCGCAGCCCGTAGCCACCTACTTTACCTTTGCTGAATTCAACGGCGGTAAGGCGTTGTGGCGAAGCGGAAGGACAGTTTTTATGAACCGGGAAAGCGCACGGGCTCCTGGACCAAGCTGCGCATCAATCGTGGGCAGGAGATCGTCATCGGCGGATTTACGCCAGGGATGCATGGTCTCGATTCGGTCATCGTTGGCTATTTTCAGGGCAAAGATTTGGTCTATGTTGCCAGAACGAGAAACGGTTTTGTGCCTGCCACGCGGAGGAGTGTTTACGAGAAGCTGAAGCCGCTTATCACCGACAAATGCCCGTTCGTGAATTTACCGGAGACTGGACGCGCCGGATGGGACGAAATCTTAGACGCCGAGAAGATGAAGAAATGCATCTGGGTACGTCCCAAACTGGTGGCCGTCATCGAATTTCTAGAATGGACAGAGGGAGACAAGCTGCGGCATTCCAAGTTCATTGCGCTCCGTGACGACAAGGCCGCTCGAAGCGTGGATCAGAGAGCACGCAGGCAAGAGTTAACGACACTGTGTGCTTCTCCCTGCATTGGTGCCGTGCGTACACGTCTCTACCGCGCTTCAAATCTAATCCCCCTGCTTCTGGGTATGGCGATTGGGCTTGCTATCTCGCAGGATGGTCAAGGAGGGTTTATGAAGAAGTTTTTAGCAGTATCCGCCCTGGTTTTAAGTTCGAGTTGTTTGGCCTCTGCGCAAAGCACAGAACCGCAAACGAGGGATAACACCGCAACACGCTACGATGAGCCGCGCCACAATTGGAGCTGGATTGGATTGTTAGGTCTTGCCGGTTTGGCCGGGCTTCGCCGTCAGAAGAGTGAAACAGCACAGAGATTCGAATCGCGAGGCGTCAAAGTCAACGCCGTTTGAGTCCCAACGATGGCGGGGCGTCAACTGAAATTGGCGTTCCGCTTCCCCTTCCGCTCCGTATGACGGTAATATTGCTGAATACCAGACGGTCCCGATTGTCACGAGCAGCGCAATGTGATTTGATTCCGGTAAAGGTGAACTGCCCACAGCGGGGTTCGATGCAACTGGCAACTCCGCGCTGCGTCCGGCTCATCCAGGGCGCAGAATGTCATCTTTCAAGAAATGGACTTTCGATGGCTTCTCTCTGTTCCCAAGAATGGAGAGAAATGAACAAGCGTCCTAGTTCGCCTCGTTACAAATTTTCTGTCTATATTGCAAAGCACACTCCTCGTGCGGAATGGGCCTTGGAGCGCCTCAGCAAAATCTGTGAAGAGAAAGTTCCAGGAGATTATGAGATTGAAGTCATAGACCTAGCCAAGCATCCCGACATTGCCAAAGACCGTCAGATAGTTGCAACTCCCGCAGTGTTTCGGACTCTCCCTGCACCCCTCAGAAAGTGCATCGGTGATTTGTCCGACGAAGACAGAGCACTACTGGGCCTGGACCTGTTTACTTCGTTGAAGTCACACCCGCCAAGAGGTAAGAACGCACGAGTGCCGCAACCAGCGGATTAACGCCGCCCGTCTTTTACCATTAGTGGTAAATCTGGACGTTTAACTAGCAAGCGACCAGAACCAGGTGCTTACCTGATTGCCTGTCTCTTCTGCGGCAGGTAGTGTGGGTGCAACCCAAGCCGTGCTGGAGTGGAGGTTGCATGGCTCTTGCAGATACCGAGTATCCTTCCTGTCCGAAGCATGAAGCTTGTATGGTTCCTCTTTCGCTCGAAGTACCTGCCGTTGTCCTCCCATACGGAACTGTTGAATTATTCCGATGCGCTAACTTGAGTTGTCCAATTTTTTATGTCCGGGGTGCATCGGAGGGCTTCTATACGGCCACTCCTAGCGGCGTTCTGATGAATGGAGTCTGAATCGGGAATCTGATGTGTTCTTCGGCGCGGCAAGCGGCAGATTAACCAGGGATTCTTAAACAGGCTTAGTCGAAATCGATTGCGGAGTCTCGATAGTTGTCGGAGTTTCAACCACAGTATCAGTGGGTGCCAATAACTTGTTTAGATGTTCACCGAGTTTGGTAATCCCATCCGATTTTGACAGCGCAAGGTCAACTCCTATCGCCGCCGCGAGTGAGCGGGGAACACTATCCATGTGAAGCAACCTGAATCTTCAACGAAGTCATTCGGCTTTCGCACACCTTCGCCGCTAACCACTTGACTTGTACCGCAGGTTATTTCGCGACAACTCAGAAAGTGCTGAGTGTTCAATGTTGGATACGCGAGGTTGCGTCACTGTGATATAAAGGCACTATTCGTGCCAAATCGGAATAACTGACCCCTAGGTTTTTCTGCTCGATACTGTTTCAAAGCCGAAGAGGGAGGCTATACTCCTCAGACTCGAACCTTCACGGACGCCTGCCCACTGAAGAAGTATAGCCGCCCTTAAAAGAGGCGGAAGAACATGGCCAATCAATCTCAAAAGCGCGATGACCTAAATACTTCTATCCCTGAAGGCATCGTCCCGCTGGAATCGGTACTCTGTACCGAGGAATTGCACGGTCGCCCGTCGCGTCCGCCCGATTATGAGAAAGAGAACCGTGCTCTCTCTGCCCTGGCCCACGCGCTGGCCGAGTCGCCAAGTACGATTCTTCAGGTGCTGGCCGATACAATCCTTTCGGTCTTTGAGGCCGACTCGGCTGGCTTGAGTCTCCTCACGACACACGACGGTGGAAAGCGGTTCTACTGGCCAGCCATCGCTGGCGTATGGAAACCGCACATCGGCGGCGGCACACCGCGCGATTTTGGTCCGTGTGGAGACGTGCTCGACCGTGACACTCCGCTGTTATTCCGACACTTTGAACTGCGTTACACCTATTTCTTGCCGGTCACGCCACCAGTTGAAGAGTGCCTGCTGGTTCCTTTTTACGTCCAAGGAAAAGCAGTCGGCACAATCTGGGCGATTGCGCACGATGAGCGGCGGAAGTTCGACGCCGAGGATGAGCGGCTCCTGCAATCCTTGGGAACCTTCGCCTCCTCCGCGTACCAAATTCACACGTCGCTTGAGTCTCTCAAAGTAGAAATAACGGAGCGCCACAATGCAGAGACAGCACTACGCAGCAACGAGGAGCGGCTACAAACGCTAAACGATTCTTTGGACGAGCAAGTGAAAGTTAGGACAGACCAACTGGAACAGCGAAATACAGACGTGTTGAGACAGTCGGAGCAACTAACAGACCTATCGCATCGTTTGATGCAAATACAGGACGACGAAAGACGGCGTATCGCGCGAGAACTACACGACAGTCTGGGGCAAATAGTTGCGGCAGTCGGCATGAAACTCGGGTCGGTCACCGACCATGCGAAGCGAAATGCTCCTCAGCTTGTGAACATCACGGACGAAGCGGAGCAATTGGTTCATCAATTGGACCGAGAGCTACGCACGATGTCCTATCTAATCTATCCTCCGCTGCTAGACGAGAGCGGCCTTGGGACTGCGCTTAGTTGGTACGTTCGGGGTTTGAAGGAACGAAGCGGTTTAGATGCCACAGTGAGCATTTCCGGCGATTTCGGAAGGCTCGGTCGTGACATGGAGTTGGCTCTGTTTCGAATTGTTCAGGAATGTCTAACCAACGTTCACCGCCATGCCGAGAGCACCAAAGCGACAGTTCGCATTAGTCGTGACGCCAAACAAATTTACCTGGAGGTTCAAGACGAAGGTAAAGGAATGCCGCCCGACAAGCTACGTCAGATTCAATCGCACGGGTCGGGTGTGGGGATTAGAGGCATGCGTGAGCGCGTTCGCCAACTCAATGGCCAATTGAACATCGCATCGGACAGCGGCGGGACCAAAGTGTTGGTTACACTCCCCGCCACAGGAATTAGCGACGCTTCAGATACGTAGAACTATCTACTGATTAAAGCATGCGCGTGGTCTACGACAATCGATTGCAGGGTTCATTTAGAACGAGGCGGGTCAATCCTGTTCCAAAAATTGCCGTGCCCTCCCGCTCCGCTCTCAACGATGTTTTCCCAGAGAGCCCCACACTCTGGGCACTTATATGAAGAGGTGACTTCGAGCCAGTGACCTTTGCCGACAGGACCTCCGCTATGGGCGGGTTCGCCATCCGGCAGCAGCGTATCCAGATGTTCATGGCTCGGGGTACGGATTCGTTCTTCCGGCTCCTGAAAATGTGTCTGTTGTACCGATTGTCCCGAAATTGCACCAAAACAGGGCAGTCGAAAAAGCTGCGTAAATGAATGAGAGAGCGGGAATTAAGTTGGTGGACGTGACCGGGCTCGAACCGGCGACCCCCTGCTTGCAAAGCAGGTGCTCTCCCAACTGAGCTACACGCCCACGGTAAAAGTCAGATCTATTCTAAAGCATTTGCGGCATTTTCGTCAGACGAGCGCATGTTTGCTATCGGCCTGCGGCTTTGTCTCCGCGGAGCACCACGCAGGTGGAGGACGCTTTGGCGATCAATCGCTTATTTTCGTCGGTGACGTCGCATTCCATGTAGCCGACTGTTTTGCCTCGATGTATGACGGTTCCTTCCGCGCGCAGCTGTGCCTGCCACACCGGGCGGAAAAAGTTGATTCTGAGTTCGACGGTGGTGAACGACTCCTGTTCCGAAAGTGTGGATGCGAAGGCCATGCCCATGGCGGCGTCCGCGATGTCGCACAAAATTCCGCCGTGCAGAGTTCCCATGGGATTCGCGTGCTGCGGCCCGGCCTGCAACGTGACGATCGCTTTCCCGTTGCCAATTTCGCTGGGCTCGAATCCGATGAGCCGGGCGACGGGGACGCCATTCTCCCTCGCGCGCGTCATGAGCGGAGCTTCGACGGTTTCCTGACGCTTGCCGCTTTTAGGTTCGGTCATGTGAAATCCGCTCCTGGCTTCCCGATGCGTTGACTTGCCGCTGCTGCTCGAGATGGGCCTCAAGGTGTTGTTGCGCCCAGGAAAGCGGCTCGTCGGTCCGATCGAGCCTGCTGATCATCAGCGCACCCTCGAGTGTCCCAGCAATCAAAGCCGCCAATCGTTCGGGATTAGCTCTGGCCTTGATCTCGCCGCGTCGTTTGCCTTCCGCGACTAAAGAACGAAGGCGAGTGAGCCATTGCTTCATGGCTTTTCGGGCGTGAGACCGCAGGACGACATTGCCGTCGTCCGCATCTATCGCCGTATTCAGCAGGGGACATCCGCCGGGCACCAGGCCCTCGCGCTGTTCCACAAAATTTCGCACCATTTGTTTGAGGCGATCGAGGGCGTTGAGACGTTCTTCGACCCCTTTTTGGCGAACTTCAAATGCGGTGCGCCAGGCATAGTCGAAGGCTTCTACTGCAAGCTCCTCTTTGCTATCGAAATGGCGGTAGATGCCGCCCTTCTGCAAACCGGTGGCGTCCATCAGGTCGGAAAGCGCGGTTCCTTCATAGCCTTTGCGGTTAAAGAGAGCAGCCGCTTTGCGGACGATCTCCTGGCGGGTTTGTTGTCCTTTGCTCATAACCGGACCCTTGCCTCACTCTACGTTTAGAGACCATGTGGTCTCACGCATAGGATACCACGAATTTAATGAGACCGACCGGTCTCTTATGGCATCCAATGGCGCATGGAAACCGCAGTCAGCGCGAGCGCGATTCCGGCATTTCCTGCGGCTAGGGAAGCTCGGCCAGCCATCAATCCCTGGATTATCGCCGTCGTGGTCACACTGGCGACGTTCATGGAACTGCTCGATACGGCCATCGCCAACGTGTCCCTGCCGCACATCGCCGGGGGCCTCGCGGTCAGCTACGACGAAAGCACCTGGGTGCTGACCAGCTACCTGGTGTCCAACGCCGTGGTGCTACCGCTTTCGGCCTGGCTCAGCCGCGTCTTTGGGCGCAAGCGCTACTACATGATTTGCGTGATGTTGTTCACGGCAAGCTCGTTGCTGTGCGGCCTGGCGCCGAGCCTGGGGCTGCTCATTTTCTTCCGCGTGCTGCAAGGCGTGGGCGGAGGCGGGCTGGCGCCGGTGGAGCAGGCCATCCTCGTGGACACATTTCCGGCGAATAAGCGGCCGGCGGCCTTTGCGCTTTACAGTATGGCCATCGTGACTGCGCCGGTGATCGGTCCGCCCTTGGGAGGCTGGATAACGGACAGCTGGAGCTGGCGTTGGGTCTTTTTCATCAACATTCCCATCGGAATACTCTCGCTCATCCTGACGAATCGCGTGGTCTCCGACCCGCCTGAATTCACCCGCCAGGTGGAAGCCGCGCGCCGCGGCGGCAAGCTCAAAATCGACGGACTCGGAATCGTGCTGGTGGCGTTGGGATTTGCGTGCCTGGAAGTCGTGCTGGACCGCGGGCAAACCGAAGACTGGTTTGAGAGCGACTTCATAGTGATTTTCTTCGCGGTCGCGGTCGTCGCTCTGATCATTGCCGTCATCTGGGAATGGCGTCACCCCGATCCGGTGGTGGAGATTCGGCTTCTCGGCGAGCGAAACTTCGCCATCGCCAATTTCTTCTATTTTCTATTCGGCTTTGCGCTCTTCGGGTCGACTGTATTGATTCCGCAAATGCTGCAAAGCCTTTATCACTACACAGCCACAGACGCGGGACTGGTGCTGGGGCCGGGCGCGATGGTCATCGTGGTTCTTGCACCCGTCATGGTGAGGCTGCTTCCGAAGGTCGGGGTGAAGCCGATGATTGCCGTAGGCTATTTTATTTTTGCGCTGAGCATGTGGCACTACGCCAGTTTCGATCTGGGCACCGACTACAAGCATGAAGCGGTGGCGCGTGCGATTCAGGGTCTTGGCATCGCGCCGCTGTTCATTCCCGTCAGCCAACTGGCTTATTCTTTTCTGCCGAAAGAGAAGAACAACAAGGCTTCCAGCCTGACCAATCTGTTCCGCAATCAAGGAGCCAGCTTTGGCATAGCGTTTGTAACCACGGTGCTGGCGCGTCGCACGCAATATCATCGTTCGGTACTTGTCGCGCACGCCACTCCGTTCGCCGCCCGTTACCAAGAAAGGCTGGTCAGCCTGGGGGCGTATTTTGCCCGGCATGGTTTCAGCGCAGCGGACGCGTCTATTCACGCGCACGCACAACTCAGCCGGATCTTGGAGCAGCAGGCCTCGTTCTTGGCATCGCTGGACTGCTTCTGGCTGCTTGGTTGTATTTGCCTCCTAGGCGTCCCGCTGGTGTTCTTCACAAAGAGAATTGCACCGGCGAAGGGGACCGCGGCAGGGCACTAAAAAACGGCCAAAGGCCGTCTACGGCAGCTACCTGCTAGTGCCGAACGCCGTTGCCAATGATCTTGAAGGCGCACTTTGCGGCGATCGCTTACCGCCGCTAAAAAGTGAGCGGCCGGTGGGGGCACCGGCCGCTCGGGCGTTGGGGATGGAGGGAACCGTGACTGATCCCGGTTGGGCCGGTCCCAATCACAGGTGCGATTTTGCCGTCGCGCCCCGCCACGGTCGATAGTCCGCCCGTTTCATTTCTCCCAGTACTTCGCCGAGCGATTCGCGTACCAGCGTTTTGGTACTCACGTACTCCTACTCCGTCGCTTTCTTCAGCTTTTCTGCGACTTCTTTGTGCCCGCGCTCCGTGGCCATTTCGCCGGGAGTCTTGCCGTCATCCGCCTTCGCATCCGCTCGCGCGCCGTGCTTGAGCAGCAACTCCACCAGCGCGGCATGCCCATTTGCAGCGGCATCGTGCAGTGGCGCAAAGGCCCGCTCCTGCCGCGCGTTCGGGTCCGCGCCCGCGTCCAGCAACATCTTCACAATCTGCAGGTCGCGCCGCGCCACCGCGCCGTGCAGCGCCGTCACTCTTTGCGCGTTCCGCGCCGCCGTTTTCACCTCCGCGCCATTCTTCAGCAAGAACTCCACAATCGCGCGATGCCCAAAAAACGCCGCCAGCCCCAGCGGATAAAACCCGTCCGCCGCAAACGCGTTAACCAGGTTTCGATCACCGGCAACCAGCCGTCGCACCGTCTCCTCATCTCCCAGCGCGCTAGCCTCAAACACATCGGCCTTCGCCCCATGCCGCACAAAAATCTCGGCCAATTCCGGATGCCCGTAATAAGCCGCCAGCAGCATCACAGAAGACCCATTCGGCGCGGCAAAACCCAACAATTCCGGTTCAGTACGCAGCAACGCCTCCAATCCTGCCTTGTCCCCCGCGCGAATCGCTTCCATCAACTTCTTCGTCGTCTCTTCCGCCATGGCAATCATCCTCCGATGTTCCCCCTTCGCGTCCTTGTAGGTTTTATCTCCGGTGGCACTATCTCAACAAAGGGGCCCAAGCACACGAATCAAAACGTAAACCACGAAGAGCGTGATGCAAATAATGTTGAGGATTATGACTGTTCCCCTTCAGCCATAAACTACGCGCCTGGATCCCCCAAATCCTATCCAATCTTGCTATTTCTTTTCGAGGCCAAGCGGAGAACGGAAGGAAATCGAGCGGTATTCTCGCGGAGAATATCCGTATCTCCGGCGGAAAAGCGCGCTGAACGACGTGCTGCTCTCAAATCCTACGTCCAGGCTAATCTCCGTGACGCCGCGCTCGGTGCTCGCCAGCAGTTCGCGCGCACGCTCCAGCCGCTTGCGTTGCAAATACTGATTCGGCGTCTCCCCAAATGTTTCGCGAAAGAGCCGGTGAAAATGGTACGGAGAAACACAGGCCATCCGCGCCACTTCCTTTAACTCCAACTCTTCGGAGTGGAAAGAATCAAGGAAGTCCTTCCCGCGCAGCAGGCGCTTGTACAGTTCCAGCCGCGTCGACGATTTCTTCGCCGGAATCCGCGCCGCCTGTTTTTCCGACCGCCCGCGAACCTTCAGCATCGCCCGCGCAACGGCAAAAAACTGATCCTCCAGCCATTCCTGCGTCGCGGTGCCTTCCCTCACCCGCGCGTGCATTCTCTTCAGAAGCGGGCTAACCAGCGCATCGTGCCCATGCAAAGTCTCAAAAAAATCCACTCGCAAGCGCCCTTTGCCATTCGCGACCGCGGATTTTTCTGCAAGCTGCTCGGGAGCAAACGGCTCGTCCAACAGCGCGACCGCATCGCAGCCCTCTACCCGGTGCACGTCTTCGACAAATCCCGGCCGAAAAAACAAACAAAACGTCTCGACAATTTCCCGCGCCTCAATCGTCAGCGAATATGGCCGCCCCGCGTTCAACACCAGATACCCTCCGCTATCCACCACGCGCTCGGCCTCCGCGGTTCCCCACAGCCCCGAGCCGCGCACCACGCTCTTGATCGAAAGTGGCCCGGGAAATTCCGCCACGTGATACTGCCTCGCGCGCCCCCAAATGATTGCGTTCGCCGCCCCAATCTGTGTTCCAGTTGGGTTGACCAGCACCCGCCCTTCCGCCTTGGTTCGATTCGCCGTCACGGCTACACTTTACCTCTTCGCTTCACTCGTAGCGACCGGGAGGATAGCATGCTCGCCTCGCACAAAATCATGGCCTTCGCCCCCACGCTCGACGCCAACAAAGCCCGCCCCTTTTACGAAGGCATTCTCGGCCTGCGCGTCCTCAGCCAGGACAATTTCGCTCTCGCCCTCGACGCCAATGGCATCATGCTGCGCGTCACCAATGTTCCGCCAAGCTTCAAGCCGCAAGCATTCACCATCCTCGGCTGGCAAGTGCCCGACATCGCCAAGTCCGTCTCCGACCTAAAGCAAAAAGGCGTCTACTTTGAGAGCTACGGCCTTCCCACGCAAGACGCCGAGGGCATCTGGACCGCCCCTGGCGGCGCCAAGGTCGCCTGGTTCAAGGATCCCGACGGCAACATCCTCAGCCTCACCCAATTGCCCTGATCCTGTCCGCCGACCAGTCCATTCGTACCATTGTGCAGCGCATCCCGGCACCCTACACTGCACCGCGTCACTCGCAGCATCGGCTTTAGCGGTTCAGTCTCGCTCAGCGTCAGCGGACTGCCTGCGGGCGCTTCGGCGCCTATCTCGACCTCCAGCTCGCACTCTGAGCGTTTCTCACCTCCTCCTCCCGGCCTCCAGGCAGTCTTCGCTGACGGTATCAGTGCGCGCGTGCGGCTGCCGTGGGTCGTCGATTTCTACGCCAGTCATGTCCCTTGTCGCTCCCTGAAAGATTGACAATTCCGCGCCGCAACGCATTAAGATAGCTTCCGCAGCGAGCTGGTGTTTTCACCTCAAGGCAAGCTCGTTCTCGTAGCCCTTTGCGCCCTTTCAGGAGGACCGCCATGCCACTCTCTCGCAGAAATCTTCTTCGCAATCTTGGCGCAGGAGCTCTCGCAGGCGCCGCCGCCCCCGCGCTTCGGGGCCTACCGCTGCCCGCGGGCCTGGAAGCCGCCCTGTGGGGAAACTCCGCGCCAGCCGCTGGCTCTGTCGCCGTTGAGCCACTCTTGCTTTATCGCAACGAAAATCCCTACGGCCCCTCCGAAAAAGTTCTCGCCGTGCTGCGCGAATCCGCCTCCGCCGGCAACCGCTACCCGCGCACCGAGTACGACACCCTGCTCGACAAGCTCGCCGCCCTGCACAACGTCAAGCGCGACCAAATCGTCCTCGGCTGCGGCTCCGGAGAAATCCTCTGCATGGCCGCCATGGCCTTCCTCAAGTCCGGCAAAAGCCTCGTCGAAGCCGCGCCCACCTTCCCCGCGCTAGGCAAGCTCGCGCAAACCGCCGGCATCGGACTCGCCGACGTTCCCCTCAACAGCAGTTACGAGCACGATCTCCCCGCAATGCTCGACCGCGTCACCTCAAATGCCGCCCTCGTCTACATCGTCAATCCCAACAACCCCACCGGCACCCTCACCCCGCGCAAAGACATCGAAGCCTTCATCGCCAAGCTCCCCGCCGGCGTTACCGTGCTGATCGACGAGGCCTATCATCATTTCGTCGCACCCACCGCCGACTACGAATCCTTCCTCGACCGCCCCATCGCCGACCCGCGCGTCATCGTGGCGCGCACCTTCTCCAAGATTTACGGCCTCGCCGGCATGCGCATCGGCTACGCCGTAGCCACTCCAGAAAATGCCAAGCGGCTCGCCGCCGGCTTCCCCGCTTGGAGCGTCAGCGTCGTCTCCGCCCGCGCCGCCTCCGCCGCCCTCGACGACCTCGACTACGTCCGCCTCGGCATCCAGCGCAACACCGCCGACCGCCAGGAATTCATGAAGCAAGCTGCCGCTCGCAATCTCCACCCCATCGCGTCGCAAACCAACTTCATCATGATGAATCCGCAACGCCCGCCCGACGAAGTCATTGCCCATCTAAAAAAACGCAACATCTTGATCGGCCCCAAATATCCCGTCCTCGACAAATTCATCCGCATCTCCCTGGGCCAACCCCAGGAAATGAAAATCTTCTGGCAAGCCTGGGACGAACTCCCGCCCGCGTAGGTCCTTGTTGTCACCTGTAAGGCTTGTGGGCGTGCTTTCTGTGAGGGTTTTTCCCCGTCTCCCTGATTGACCTCGCGCACCCGCAGGACTAACATCCGGCCACAACAGGAGGTCCTTATGTCCTTTCAAGGAAAACACGCCTTCATCACTGGCAGTTCCCGCGGTATTGGCCGCGGCATTGCCCTCAAGCTTGCCGAAAAAGGAGCGCGCGTAGCCGTTCACTACTATCGCAACCGCGAAGCCGCTCAGGCTACTCTCGAAAAAATTCGCGCTCACGGCTCCGATGGCTTCATTGTTCAGGCCGACGTCTGCCAACCCCAGGAAATCGCCCGCATGTTTCAGCAGGTTCGTTCCGAGTTTGGCTCGCTCGACATCTTCGTCAGCAATGCCCGCACGGAAGCCCCTACCTTCTACGAAGCGGCCATGGATATCTCTCTCGAGAAATGGGACACCGCCGTGGATTCCCAGGCCAAGGCGTTCCTCGTCGCTGTCCGTGAGGCAGCTCCGCTCATGTCCGACGGCGGCCGGATTGTCGCCATTACCTTCGCTCCCGGCGGCCGCTTCGGAAGCTGGCAGCCCTGGGTGGCCATGGGCTCCGCGAAGGCCGCCATGGAGTCACTAGTGCGCTATTTTGCGGTTGCTCTGGCGGGCCGCGGCATCACCGTGAACTCCATCAGTCCCGGCTGGGTCGAAGACAGCGTGCTCAACAGCTTGCCCGAAGCTTTTCAAACCGGTGTGCGCGAATGGCAAGAACGCGGCTGGACGCCCATGCGTCGCCTCGGTACTCCCGAGGATATCGGCAAGGTTGTCGCGTTGATTTGCTCGCAAGAAGCCGGCTGGATAACAGGTCAATTGATCGAAGCCGATGGCGGCGCTTCCCTCGTCGATGCCCATCTGCCTCTTGAGTTTCAAGGCATCGAAGCAAAAGCCAAATCCAAGACCGCTTAGATTGCCCTCAATCGGCCAAGAAAAAGGGGGGCCGAGAAAGCTCGATACGCGTCAAACTAGATCATCCACCTTCGGCGCCGTCGCGCCCTTCCACGATGCATCGAACTGTTTGCGAACGAAACCGGCATCGTAGGTCTTCCCCTGCTCCTTCAGCGCCTGCTCCAGCCCGAACAGCGAACGCGGATTCCGCGGATGCCGTTCCAGGTCCGCCCGGAAAACTTCCGCTGCTCCCGCATGGTCCCCGCTTTTTAACAGCGCCGCGCCCAGCGATTCGCGCACCGGGTAAAACCAGTCCTCCGGCTCGTCATACTTCAGCGTGTCCTGCACACTCACCGCCTCGCGCAGTTGATTCACCGCGGCGTTCACATCATTTTTCGCCAGCGAAATCTTCGCTCCCAGCACATTCTCCGCAATCTTCAGGATATCTTTCGTTTTGTTGTTGATCGGCATCTGAAACACCAAATCCGGCGGCGTTTTCTCCTCCGCTTCGGCTACCAGCGTATGTTCCGCTTCCGCCTCCTTCAACCTTCCCGCCGACGCCAACGCCAGTCCCCGCGCGAAATGCCAGAACAGCGTCGCCGTCTGCATTGACGCCTCCGGCTGCGGCGCCTTCAAGATCTCGTTCCACTTGTGAAACCGTACCTCCACCGCCAGCGGCACGGTCATGAATCCTTCCAGCGGTGGCATCTCCTTCACGTGCGGACCAACATTTGCCGCCAGCCGTTGCGCCCCGCGCCTCGCTTCCGGGTAATTTCCGTTCATCGCCGCGGCCATCGCGATGAAATGCAAATTGTGGCTGTAATACATCATCGGGTATATGCCTTGCGCTCCGCTCGCCGCCAAATATGTCTGGTCCGCCGCCGCTGCTTTCTGGTTTGTCTTTAACGCCTCCTCGTAGTCTCCGGTGCGGATGTAAATATGCGCCGGCATGTGCACGATGTGCCCTGCGGCGGGTGCCAGTTGCGCCAGCCGATTCGCGCCGGCCAGCGCGCGTTCCGGCGAATGCGACGCCTCCACCGCATGAATGTAGTAATGAGTCGCCCCCAGATGATTCGGCTCTCGGCGAATCACGGACTCCAGCGTGGCCACAATTTCCTCTGTGCCCTCTTCCGGCGAGCCGTCCACGTGCCACAGGCCCCACGGATGCAAATTCATTCCCGCTTCCGCAAACAGTGTCGCCGCGTCCAAATCGTCCGGAAATTGCAACGTCACCTGGCGCATCGCGTCGCGATATTCTTCCGCCGCCGCGCGCAAATCCGATTTCGGGTCGGCGGGGAAGCGTCTCGCCAAAGCAGCAATGTATGCCCGGTCGCTCTCCGCAGCGTCCTCCGCGAGGCTCGAAGCCTGCTCGATCGCCTGGTGCGCCTGTATGTATCGGTCTTCGCTCGCTGGATCGTTGTAATTCGGTCCCACCGCCTCCGCGATGCCCCAATACGCCATCGCCAGCTTCGGATCGAGTTCCGCCGCCCGCTGGAAGGACCGTGCGGCCTCATCATGGTTAAATGCGTAGATCAACCTCAGCCCCTGATCGAAAAATGCCTGCGCCTGCGCATTTTCCGTCGACACCGGGTGGCGCCAGTCCCCAAATCCCGTCATCAACGTCGCCGGCTTGCTCTTCGCGGAAACCGCTTGCTCCTGCGCCTGCGCCGGTGCGCACATTGCCACCGCCAGCACGGTCCACGCCAAACAAAACGTCAAGCGCCTAATCATGGTTGTGATCGCCTCCACATTCTCCGAGAAAAATCCGGCGGGCCGCTTCCAGTCCCAAAGATCCCCCGCATTCTATACCAGCGGAACCTAGCTCCATAGCCGGGTGCGCGGCCCTTCGGTTTGAAGGGCTCCGGTCTTTGATATTTCCCCGGCTCGACTCTCAACCCTCTTCCCCATCGAATCGATTCAGGAGACGTCCACACCCGCTGGTTGCACCTGCCGCTCAATCTCTGCATCCTTGCCCGACCGCCTGGTCACTTCCAAATCATAAAAATTTTGCAGGTTCAGCCAGAACTCCGCGTTCGTCTTGAAATACCGCGCCAGCCGCAGCGCTGTCTCCGCCGTGATCCTCCGCCTCTCGTGCAGGATTTCTCCAATCCGCGTCGCCGGCACATGCAGCTCCAGAGCCAGTTTGTTCACCGACAAGCCCAGGGGTTTCATGAAATCCTCCCGCAAGATTTCTCCCGGATGCACCGGAGCCATCAATTTTTCCGTCTTCCCCATGGTTCCTTCTCTCTATCAGTGGTAGTCCACGATTTCTACGTCATAACAATGCCCGTCTCTCCACGCGAAGCAGATTCTCCACTGCTCGTTAATTCTTATGGAATGCTGCCCCTTTCGGTTTCCCCGCAGCGCTTCCAGTTGGTTGCCAGGCGGCGAGGCCAAGACACGGAGTTCCGTGGCGGCATGCAGCTGCAGTAACTTTCTCAGCGCCACGCGTTCAAAGGCGCGAAATCGTCGGCATTGCTGATACTGGAAAAGCTCCTCAGTCTCCCTCGACGCGAAACTTTGAATCACATGGCAAGCATACTACGTATTACGTTGTACGTCTAGCAGGGTGAGTGGGTGCTTTCATCGCGCTGCACTCATCGTTGGGCCGCTTCCTTTCTCAAATCTCTGAGTCGTGTACCCGCTCCTCCTTGACCCTTCCCCATTCCGGGTGTAGAGTCCGCCCACTAGGTTCCTTCCTCGGAAGCCACCAGTACACAGAACTTTAGTTTCAAGGAGGATCTATGTCGTTCCGCAGAGCCCTATGGGCCTTCGCTGTAGCCGTGTGCCTGGCAGCCCCCGCCGCTGTACGCGCACAGGGAGACTATCTCGATGTTTTCATTGTCAAAGTAAAACCGGATAAAACCGCCGATTTCCAAGCCCTCACCAAAAAATGGGCCGACGCCAATCGCCGCTTCAACGGCGACCGCTGGCTCGCTCTCGAATCCGTCTATGGCGAAGGCAATCTCTACCAGTTCACCAGCACCCGCAAAGACTACGCCGACGTCGACAAAGCCAATGAAGCCAGCATGCTCGCCGTCAGTAAAGCCTTCGGCAAAGACGCCGCCCAGAAAGTTGGGCAGGACTGGACAAACTGTCTGGTCTGGTCTCGCACCGAACTCCGCCGCCGTCGTTGGGACCTTAGCCGCAAGGCGCCCGCCGACGCCGAAGCCTACGCCAAACTCATCGGCGAATCCCGCCTCTTGCGTACCACCGCCGTGCACATCCGTCCCGGCCACGTCCCTGACTTCGAGGCTCTTATGAAGGAGGTAAAGGAAGCCGGCGAAAAGAATCCCAACACCCAGCCCGTTTTTGTCTCACAAGTCATAGAAGGCAGCAAAGGTGCCACCTTCTACGTCTCCACGCTGCGCTCCTCCATGGCGGGGTTCGATAACAATCCCACCAATAAGGAAATCCTCGGGGAAGAGGGCTTCAAAAAATTCCAACAAATCAGCGCCGATGCCGTCGAAGTCGCGGACTCTACTCTCTATCGCCTCAACCCATCACTCAGCAATCCTCCCGAAGAAGTCGCCAAAGTCGCCATGGACTTCTGGCGCCCGAAACCAGTGGTCTCCGCCATGGCCAAACCCAGAACCGCCATGGAACCCGACGCCGCCAAAGACGCCACCAAGAAACCGTAGCCTCTCGACAAAAAGGCCAGTGGCGCAGACCTCTGTCTGTGCCACTGGCCACTTTCGCGTATTTATGTGGGCAGGCGCGACTGCGGCTAACCTTCGGAGGTGTCCCCAACGCTGAAGTACGTGCAATCGGGATGATGGAACGCCAGCGCGCTGACGCTGGCTTCCGGGTCCATCATCATGCCTTCGGTTAGCTGCACCCCGATTTCTTCCGGCTTGAGCAGCTTCCACAAGCCGACTTGATCTTCGAGATCGGGGCAGGCTGGATAGCCGAAGCTGTAGCGCTTGCCGCGATACCGCGAAGTGAAGCGCTGCGCCATGTTCAGCTCCGGAGGATCGGGGAAGCCCCAATCTTCGCGGATGCGCCGGTGCAGCCACTCCGCGCAGGCTTCCGCGGATTCGATCGCTAGCGCCTGCAAGCCGTGGGACTTGAAGTAGTAGCCATCGTTCTTGGCTTTTTCGCCGCGCTCGCGCACCCCTTCGCCGGCGGTGACTACAAAAAGCGCGACGTGATCGCGCCACCCGTTTTGCGGCGCGAGAACATAGTCGCTGAGGCAGAGAAAATCACCGGCGCGCTGGCGCTTGAAATTAAATGTATGCAGCGGTCCGGAGCCTCCGGGCGCGAAAAGGTGCAGCGCATTGCCTTCCGACTCAGCCTCGAAAAATTGCCACACGGCGCGCACCTTCATGAATTCCGCGGCGTCCTTGCGCACTTCTTCCATGGCCTCGAAAAGTTCGACGGCTTTGGGATCGCGTTCGGCGAATCGCTTTTCAAAATCACCGCGGAATCCAAGATGCCGGCCATACAGCATGAACGGATTGATGTAGCTCCAGATCTCGCGCAGGTCCGGCACAAGCCGCACTTTGCGGTCAAGATACTGCACCGCGGGAATCGGCAGATCGGCACGAACTTTCGGCGAGCGCGCAGGCAACGGCGAAATCTCTTTCACCTTGACCGTGGTGCTAACGCCGGCGCCGTTGCCCGAAGCGGTATGCGCGCTGACCACAGTCTCGCGCGTCGCCGGGTCCATCAGCTCGTTCATCAGCCGCAGGCCGGTCATCGCGTCTTTCGCGTAGCAGACCGCTTTGCCATAGCTGGGCGCAATTTTCGTCTGCGTGAATTTCGCGGACAGCGCGGCGCCGCCTACGAGCAGCGGGATTTCAATTCCGGCATCGCGCAAGTCATTCGCGGTGATGACCATTTGCTGCGCGCTTTTCACCAGCAGGCCGGAGAGGCCGATGGCGTCCGGCTTGTGCTGCTGATAGGCCTTGATCAAATCTTCCGGCGGCACTTTGATGCCGAGGTTCACGACGTCGTAGCCGTTATTCTTCAAAATGATTTCGACCAGATTTTTACCGATGTCGTGCACATCGCCTTTTACGGTGGCGAGAACGACGCGCCCGCGCTTGGCGGTATCGGCTTTCTCCATGAACTGTTCGAGATGGCTGACCGCCGCCTTCATCGCTTCCGCCGATTGCAACACTTCCGCGACGATGAGCTCGTTGGCGTTGAATAGGCGGCCGACTTCCGCCATTCCGGCCATCAGCGGGCCGTTGACGATGTCGAGCGGAGGGACACCTTCAGCGCGTTTGCGGTCGAGGTCGGCGATCAGGCCGTCGCGCGTGCCTTCGATGATGTAACTGGCCAGGCGCTGGTCCAGCGGGAGGTCGGCGGCGCGGGCCTTGTCTTTTTTCTTGGCGGTGCGGAAATGCTCGGTGATGGCCGCGATGTGAAATTGGTTTACGGCCGCGCGCTGCTCTTTGTTTTGCTCGCGCCAGTCCGCGGGAACGTTGCGGAAGAGCTCGGCGCGCGGATGATCGGCGGGAATTTCCGCGGGTGGATGCGAGAAAAGAAGATTTTCGGCGAGGCGGCGCTCGTGTTCGGGAATGGAGGCAAAGCGCTCGAGTTTTTCGGTGTTGACGATGGCGAGGTCGAGCCCGGCCTTGGTGCAGTAATAGAGGAAAACGGAGTTGACGACTTCGCGCGCTCCAGCTGGCAGGCCGAAAGAAACATTGGAAATGCCGAGAATCGTGCGCGTATCAGGCAAGGCGCGCTTGATAAGGCGAATGCCTTCGATGGTTTCGACGGCGCCGCCGATGTAATTTTCATCGCCGGTGGCGCAAGGAAAAACGAGCGGATCGAAAATAATGTCTTCGGGCGCGAGACCGTATTTTTCGGTAAGCAGCTTGTAGCTGCGCTGGGCAATGGCCAGCTTGCGGTCGCGCGTGAAGGCTTGCGCTTGCAGTTTGTCTTCGTCGATGCAGCCGCACACCACCGCGGCGCCGAAATCGTGGGCGAAGGGGACAACCTTCTCGAATTTTTCCTCGCCATCCTCGAGATTGATGGAATTGATGATGGCCTTGCCCTGGCAGTAGGTGAGCGCCTGCGCGATCGCGGCGGGATCGGTGGTGTCGATCATCACCGGAGCTTTTACCTTGCGAATCAATTTCTCGTAGAACGGCGGGATGTCTTTCTTTTCGTCGCGCTCCGTGCTCTGCAGGCAAACGTCGACAATGTGCGCGCCGCCGCGCACTTGCCGGCGCGCGATTTCGCTGGCCTCTTCCCACTTTTCTTCCGCGACGAGATTTTTGAAGAGGCGCGAGCCGATAACGTTGGTGCGCTCGCCCACAAGCAAAGGACGCGTGCTGTCCTCCGCTTCGATGGTTTCGATACCGGAGTAGATGGCGCGGTGCTGTTCCGCGGGCCGCTGGCGCGGCTTCTTGCTCTCGACCATTTGCGCGATGGCGCGAATGTGCTGCTCGGTGGTGCCGCAGCAGCCGCCAACGATGTTGAGCCACCCGTGATCCACAAATTTCTCGAGCTGAGCCGCCAGCGACATGGGCGTCTCAAGATATTTGCCTTCTTCGTCGGGCAATCCGGCGTTCGGATAGCAGGAGACAAACTCGCCGGTGAGCTGGCTCAGCGTGCGAATGTGATCGGTCATGAATTCCGGACCGGTGGCGCAGTTCATTCCAAAGGCGAGCGGCTTCGCGAAGCGCAACGACGCCCACATGGCTTCGATGGTTTGGCCGGCGAGCATGGAGCCCATCGGCTCGATGGTGACGGAGATGATGAAGGGAACTTGCTGACCGATTTCGCCGGACAAGCGCTGGATCGCGAGCAACGCAGCTTTGATGTTGCGCGTGTCCTGGCTGGTTTCAATGAGCAGGAGATCGACGCCGCCTTCGAGCAGCCCTTTGGCCTGAATGTAATAGCCTTCGCGAAGCTCCTCGAAAGTGACGCCGCCGGTGACCGTGATCGTCTTGGTGGTCGGACCTATGGAGCCGCCTACGAAGCGAGGCCTGGTTGGAGTAGAGAGCTCATCCGCAGCCTGGCGTGCTAATTCTGCTGCGCGCCGGTTCAGGAACAGGGCATCATGAGCAAGACCATACTCGGCGAGGACAATGGGAGCGCCGCCGAAGCTGTTTGTCTCGACAATGTCGGAGCCAGCTTCGAAATATTTGCGGTGAATGTCCAAGACGACGTCCGGGCGCGTTCGCACCAGGTTTTCGTTGCAGCCTTCGAGCGCGGCACCGCCGAAATCGGCAGCAGTCAGGTTGCGCTGCTGCAGCATGGTGCCCATCGCGCCGTCGAGCACAAGGATGCGCTGCGACAAGAGGTCGCGAAGAGCTCTGGCGGATTCTGTCAGATCACGCATGGGTGAAAGGCGTCGCGGCTGTCTACCCGGCGAAAAGCCTGTAGCGACTAGCTCTATTTTAGCGGGTTTTCCACAGGAGCCGAAGCAAGTTGCATTGGAGGGCTGTTTTTGGGGGTTAAATGGCGATTTACAGGGCGCGGAGCGGGGGTTAGAACCATGATGGCCATTCAAAATGTACACTGCCAATGCGCGAATTTGCGTGGTACGGGCAGCCCCAAACGCCGCGTACGTGTCAGTAACAATTCGAGAACATAGGCTTTCAGGGGACTTGCCCGTTGGTACAGTTTTCCCCTAGTCTGGAAAACGTGGCTACGAAACGCTCCAACTCGAAACTGACGGTTTGCATACTTTCGCCACACCCGCTGGTGCTGAGCGAATTCGAACGACTACTAGCCAAATCACAATTCAAAGTGATTTTGAAGCAACTGGAATCGACACTGGCGCCCGATCTGCGAGCGCTCGATCCGCCGAAGGCCAACGTGTACGTGGTGGACGCGCATGCGGCAAAGCCCGCGACCGGCGCGCTGCTAACGAACTTGATGGAGCGCTGCCCGGAATCCCGGCTGATGGTGGTGGGGGAGCAGCACAACGATGTGACCAGTTTTTCCCTGCTGCGGTTGGGCGTGAAGGGTTTGCTGACGTATGTGGAAGCGCGGGATCAACTGGTTCGCGCGCTGCCGCTTGTGGCTGCGGGCGGATTCTGGGTGCCGCGGTCGGTGCTGTCCGGCTTCGTCGACTCGATTTTGACGGGGCAAGGACGGCGGCTGAGGACGGATTCGGTGACCAACCTGAGCCGGCGCGAGCAGGAAGTGCTGGATTCGCTGTTGGAGAATCTATCGAACAAGGAGATCGCCAGCAAGCTGAATATCGCCGAGCGCACAGTGAAGTTTCACGTGTCGAATTTGCTGAGCAAATTCAGCGTGCGGCGGCGAGCGGATTTGATTTTGCTCACGTTCCAGCGGCGTATGTCCGCAATGCCTTAGTAGCAGAAAATCAAAAAATTATGTGAGGGGCGCAGGTGTATGCGCCCTGCCCTCGGGATGCCCCAGGGAGTGCGGTTCGGCGCGCCCTCGGCTCATGGACAGCGAACCCGCACGCAAAGCTACCCAATGGCCGGAACGTCGCACGCGGGCGTGTTAGTGAGTCAGCCGAATGCCATTCACGAGCAAGCGCACCATCGCCACCGCGACAAGAGTGGTCATAAAATCCCATCCAGTAAACGACGATATTGTCTTCGCAGGCCGGGCCGTCGAGAACCCGAACGTAGCGCCCATGACTGCAAACACCCAGAACACAGACCCACCGAGGGTTGACCCAATCAAGAAGGGCGGCAGCGGCCAATAGAGCAACAATGTAAGAGCGGTCCCAATGAGCCAGGGCGCGACGGTCGTGCAGGCAACGGCTTTGGCGCGGCCAAAGGAACTCGGTGCCCACCCCACCAAATCCCTTCCCATGAAGAACATGAAGCACGGAAGAAGGGCGAATCCCGCTGCCGACGCCACATAACGAACAATTTTCGATACGTTTAGTAACGTGAACGCGAGGTTGAAGTCTCCCCCAAGAGCCGAGCCTGCCAAGGGGCCGAGAAAGGAATAAACGCCCACCATCGCCAGCATGAGGAACGTGAGCCCGGACGGTCTTTGCTTGAACGGCCGCCGATAGAACAGCCAACACGTCACTCCCATTAGCAGGCTGAAGACAGGACCAGCCGCTGCAATAGTAGCGAGCTGCTGTGACGTCGCAACGGCGGGATCGGGATTCACCCACATTTGAAAAAGCGTTGAACTGAACCCGAGCAAATAACTTGTGGCAGCGTGCGCCGCTTCGTGAGGGGTGATGTTGAGGGCATAGCCGGCTACAAACAAAAGCGTGGGGCGACAGGCGACGCCCCAGACGTTCGGCGCATTCGACGGCGATTTGAGCGGACTGGCTGTCCAGCGTGACTAGCTCTTCGAGAAGCTACGTGGTGTTGGCTTTCTTGTCCAGGGCTTCTCGGCGAAGGTGACAAGTGCCTGGCCCCTTCAGGGCTGGAGTGGGCCTTCGGGGCTCAGGATAAACTCAAACGCACTTCTACAACGTTGGTAAATTTAGTCGGAAAATTTGAAGCGGATTATGTACCAGAGGGCTTGCACGCCGTCTTTCCAGGTGATTTTCTTTCCCTCTTCGTAGGTGCGGCCAGCGTAGGTGATGGGGACCTCGTAGATGCGCCAACTATGCTTGGCGATTTTTGCGGTGATTTCCGGTTCGAAGCCGAACCGGTCGCACCGAATCTGAATGCCTTGCAATACCTCCTTGCGGAAAACTTTGTAGCAAGTCTCCATGTCCGTGAGTTTCAGGTTGGTGAAGATGTCGGAAAGCAGCGTGAGGAATTTGTTGGCGACATAGTGCCAGAAATAGTGAACGCGCTGCGGGCCGCCCAGGAAGCGGGAGCCGTAGACGACGTCGGCGCGCCCATCGAGGATAGGTTCGAGCAGCTTGGGATAGTCGCGCGGGTCGTATTCGAGATCGGCATCCTGCACCAAGACGATTTCGCCGGTGGCTTCCGCGAAGCCGCGGCGAAGCGCGGCGCCTTTGCCTTGGTTTTGCGATTGGAAGAAGAAGCGGAGATCCCGGAGGTCAATGGGATCATCGCCGTCGTGAGCGGGCGCGGAACTCTCGCCGCGCGCTTGGCTAGTCGCCAAGCTTTCGAGGATCGGGCGAGTGCCGTCCGTGGAGCAGTCGTCGATGATGATAATTTCCTTGCGCATGGGTGTGTCGATTACGCGGCGAAGGATTTCGTCGATCGTTGGCTTTTCGTTATAGACCGGAATAACCACGGAAAGCTTGGGGTCGTGGAGGCCGGAGGGGTTGCGGCGCGTGGTCATGCCGGGAGGATTGTAGCGGCGAGGCGCGAGGAGAGTAAAGCGGGAGAGTCCAGGAAAGAAACTTTGCCGGGTATTTAGGAGCGGCTATGATTAGGTTTTAGCCCGAGGCTCGGAGCGAATCATGGGAGACTCGGGACAGAAATTGGGCGTTTGGAAGCCGAGGCGAGTCTGAGTAAGCACTTGCGATGACAACTTTTTACATCGAGCAGTTTGGGTGCAGGGCCACCCAGGCGGATGCGGCGGCGATTGAGCGGCAACTGCGCGACCGCGGATTTTCGCCGGCTGGCGATTCGTCGTGTGCCGACGTGGTGATTGTGAACACTTGCACCGTGACGGGGGCGGCGGATGCGCAGGCGCGCGATGCGATTCGGAAGGTCCATGCGCGGAATCCGGCAGCGCGCGTGATTGCCACAGGATGCTACGCGCAGCGCGCTCCGGAAGAGTTGGCGGCGTTGCCGGGCGTTTCCTGGGTGGTGGGGAATTCGCACAAGCCGGAAATTCCGTGGCTGATGGATGCAACTTCCGAAACCGCTGCGGGGAGATCGTCAAACGGATTTGTGCCGGCGAGCGCGCTTGGCGACGAGAAACTTTCGCTGCTGCATGGACCAGCAAAGATTCTAACGGGAAATATTTTCGAGCAGAGAGCGTTGCTGGCGGCGCCGGTGATTGGCGGCGAAGGGAATCACACGCGTCCGGTGGTGAAGATCCAGGACGGATGCAACAGCCGGTGCGCGTATTGCGTGATTCCGTTTGTGCGCGGGCGGAGCCGAAGTTTGCAGCCGGAGCAAGTGATCGGCGAGATCGCGCGGCTGAGCACGACGGGGTATCGAGAGATTGTCCTAAGTGGAATCAACCTCGGCACGTACGGCAGGGATTTGTCGCCCCGTGTGGAGTTGATCGGGTTACTGCAGCGCGTGCTGGACGAGACGGGCGTCGAGCGCTTGCGCATCAGCTCGATTGAGCCGATGGATGTGACCGAGGAGTTGATTGCGTTGTTCGCGTCCAGCGAGCGGTTGGCGCAGCATTTTCATATGCCGCTGCAGTCCGGCTGCGACCGCGTGCTGGCGGCGATGCATCGCTGGTATCGCGCGGAGCATTACGCGCGGCGGGTGGGGCTGATTCACGAGCGATTGCCGAACGCAGCGATTGGCGCGGATGTGATCGCGGGATTTCCCGGAGAGACGGACGCCGAACACGCCGAGACAATGGCATTCATTGCGCGGCTGCCGTTCAGCTATTTGCATGTGTTTTCGTTTTCGCAGCGGCCGGGGACGCGGGCGGCGGAACTGACCGATCAGGTACCGACGCAAGTTGTGAGAAGTCGCGCTCGGGAATTGCGTGCCCTCGGTGAAGCGAAGGCAAGGGAGTTTCGTGGTTCGCAGATTGGACGGGAGTTGCGCGTGTTGACGCTCCGCAGGAATGACGACTCGGCGGAGACAACTCCGGCGCTATCGAGCGATTATTTGCAGGTGCGCGTGCGAGGAAAATTTGCGGCGAATGAGTGGTTGGATGTTACGGTCGCAGACGCCGGCGAGAGATTGGTCGGAGAGCCTATCGGGTCGACGGTTCTGAGTAGCGGCAGTTGAGATCCTTCGGTTCGCCAAAAGACGGCGAACCTCAGGATGACACTGCGCATTTTCCGTGTTCTTAATCCTCAAAAATAACCTGAGCCAGGGCCTGGGCTTCGGTGTGCGTGATGCTAACCGAAATGTGCTTCACGCCTAAGCCTGCGGCGATCTTTGCGGCTTCGCCCGCGAGTGTCATGGTGGGGCGGCCGCTCTGTTCCCGGACGACTTCAAGATCGACCCAGCGCACGCCGCGGCGCCACCCCGTGCCGAGCGCCTTCATGGCCGCTTCTTTGGCGGCGAAGCGGCCAGCGTAGCGTTCGAATTTATTTTTGAAGCGCTCGCAATACGCGATTTCGTTGGGGGTAAAGACGCGTGCGAGAAAGCGCTGGCCACGGTGCTCGATGGCCGCTTGGATGCGCGGGACTTCGGTGATATCCACCCCTAGGCCAACGATCAAAAACACCTCCGAGTCTCGAACATTTGGCGCGCGCGCGACTCCGATTATACTGGTACCCACATGGCAGCGACCAAGGGTTCCAGGGCCAAGGGCCAGAAACGTAAGAAGCGAAGCCCGCGTCGCGCGGGCGCATCACGGTGGACGCAGCGTACTCAGCACGGGCTGCGCGTCCTCCAGGTTCCGGCGCTGGCGAAACTGCCGTGGTTGGTGCATGGGTTCAGCACGCGCGGCGGAGGCGTGAGCAAGCTGGATGGCAAGCGCGCCTTGAACTTAGGATTTACGGAATGGGACGCGCGCGAAAACGTGAAGGAAAACCGGCGGCGCTTGCAAGCCGCGGTCGGCGCGCAGGATTTCAAGTTGGTTTCCCTGCTGCAATTTCATTCCGATGCGATTTTGCATTTCGAATCGGCTCCCACCGAGCCATCGCGTGGCGACGCCGCCGTCACCAAAAAAGCCGGCCTGCTGCTGGCGGTGCAGACCGCGGACTGTGTTCCCATTTTGTTGGTGGACCCGAAAAATCGTGCCGTAGCTGCGGTGCACGCGGGGTGGCGCGGAACGCTGGCGCGCATCGTGGAGAAGGCTATCGGACGGATGCAGATGCAGTTCGGCTCACAGCCCGGGGATTTGCTGGCGGCGATCGGCCCGGCCATCGGCGGATGCTGCTATGAAGTCGGGACGGAAGTGGCCGCGGCGTTCAGCGCGCAATTCGCGAATGCCGCGGAATTTTTCGATGAGCTGCGCACCGGCGACGAGCCGAACCCGCTGCAATGGATGAACATGATGCCGCCGGGGCATCAGCCGCCGCCGAAGAAAGTTTTGCTGGATTTGCGCAAGGCCAACCGGTCGCAGTTGGAAGCTGCGGGCGTGCCGGCTGCGAATATTTCTGTCAGCGATTTGTGTACCGGCTGCGGTCGCGCCCTCTTGTTCAGTTACCGAAAAGAAGGAGCGAAGAGCGGGCGCATGATGGCGGTGGTGGGGATTCGAGCGCAAAAGAAGAAAGCGGCGGGTCGATAGAATCCGATAGAAGATGCTACGGGTGGGTTGCAGCACTGCCGGCATTTGCCGGCGCAATATTGAGCAGGGCTAGCTGGCCGCAGGCGGCCATTACATCGCGCCCCCGGGAATAGCGGACGAAAGCGGGAACGCCGCGGTCGACCAGGATTTTGCGGAACGCTTCGATCACCTCGGCTGACGATTCCTGATACGGAAGCTCGCCAGGATTCCACGGTATCAAGTTCACCTTCACGGATTTCAGATTCGCCAGCAGGCGCAACACCAGGCGCGCGTCGTCGGGCGAATCGTTGACGCCGCCGAGCATCACGTACTCGAAGGTCAAGTGCTCCCACGGGCGCAGCGGGTACTTTTGGCAGGCTTCGAAAAGCGCCGCGAGCGGATACTTGCGATTGATGGGCATGATCGCGTCGCGCTGCTCGTCGTGGGAAGCGTTCAGCGAAATGGCGAGCTTGGGGCGGATTTTTTCCTGCGCGAGCCGCTCTATGCCGGGCACGATACCGCTGGTGGATAGCGTGACGTGCTTGGGGGTAAGCGCGAGCCCTTCCGGATCGAGGACGATGCGCAGCGCGGCCATCACCGCGTCGAAATTAAGCAACGGCTCGCCTTGGCCCATGAGCACGAGATTGGTTTGCGGCGCGAGCTGCGCTTTGTGCTGCTCGAGCGGGATTAGGACTTGCGCGAGAATTTCCGCGGGCGTGAGGTTGCGAATCAGGCCGAGCTGCGCGGTCAGGCAAAATTGGCAGTCGACAGCGCAGCCTGCTTGCGTGGATATGCAGATGGTTTGCCGGCCGGTGCTAGGCATGAAGACCGCTTCGACGGCGGCGGGCCCTGACTTCCGCTTGGCATCTGCGCCAGAATCCGGCAAGCCGAATAAGTAGCGCACCGAGCCGTCTTGCGAGGCGTACGTCTGCCGCACAGTCGGCAACGTAATAGTAGCTTCGGTGCCGAGGCGCTCGCGCAAGGCGGCAGGCAAATTGCTCATCTCACGCACGGAGGATTTTCGCTCCGCGTAGAGAGCGTGATAGATCTGCCCGCCGCGGTAAGCGGGTTCGCCGAGCGAGACGCAGAAATCGCGTAGCTCGTTTTTGGATTTGCCGAGAAGTTCCATAGTGGTTCTTGCCAGTCCATTATTTCACGAACTGCGAGACGTCCGCGCGGCTGACCATGTGGGCTATCGGTCAGTTTCCAATTTCCGCGCATTGCCGGGAATCTGCAGCTTTCAGCGGCGGGATTTTGTTGTACCCTAGCGGCGGAAACATACGTCGTAGATCCTGTTTAAGGTCCTGGCCACAATGTTGGAATCAAGGCGAGCTTCCGGTGCCAGCGAGTTCGCGCTTCGTGCACCCGATTGGTGGCGCGACCTAATTCTTGGATTGCTTTTTGGCATTGGTCTCCTCTGGGCGTTCTTTGACGCACTTCATTGGGATGGGTTTAGGCGTCACCTCGCCGCTGAAATCATCTTCGTCGGTATTTCATTTGCGCTTGCCTTGCTATCACCGCGCCGACTTCTTGTGGTCTTCATGGGTATGTGCGTTATGCTGTTTAGGTTCGTTTTTCTGATATTCCTTTTTCACAACGATTGGTCGATGTTGGCAACTGTAGCCTGGCTTCTTCTCCTCGTTTGGTTGGGCTACGCAGTAAATCGTCGCTACAGACTTGAGGAGATGAAGTTACCTGAGGGTTTTACAGTCGTTGAATTCCTCTTACTTGCGATCGGCCTGGGTGGAGGACTGTCCCTCTTATACCTGCTGAGGCGTTTTATTGGGCTAGGATAATTCACCCCACCGCCCCAAGTGTTCCTGTAAGAGCCCTAGTTAGCCGGGACAATCAAAACCGATGGGCTCGCCGGACTGGACGCTCTACTTCTTTGTTGGTGCGCGCTATAATTTGAGGGAAAGTCCCAGCTTTGAAACGCTCGAGGCTTACGAAATGCACAAACAAGTGAAAATCGCGACGCAGCAACTGGTCATCGATGACTGGGTTAAAGGCTTGGCGGCCATTGGCGAACGCGACTTCACGCTCGAAGCCGTGCAGGATTATATTTTGCACCATGCGGTGCGGCCGGAAACGCTGGAAAAGTATCTTTTCTTCTCCAAGGGAAATTACACGCGCAACCTGATTTTCAAGAATGGCGTCTTCGAGTGCATGACCATTTGCTGGGAGATCGGCCAGTGCAGCCGCATTCACAATCATCGTGACCAGAATTGCTGGATGTCCGCGCCCATCGGCCGGCTGCGCGTACAGAATTTTCGCGTCCAGGAACGCGACGCAAAGTGCGGCACCTGCCACATCGTCCCGACAGACATTTACGACATGGACGCGGCGCACCCGGCTTACGTAAATCCGCTCGAACCGGTGCATCAAGTGCAGAACCTGCCGGAGTTTAATCAGCGCGCGGTTAGCATCCACGTGTACTCGAAGCCGTTTGACACCTGCGAGATTTACCAGCGCGAGAAGGGCACATACGCCGACGTGCCGCTGCACTACACCAGCGAATACGGGAAACTGAACCCGGCGGAAAAGCTGCTATAGAGACAGAAGATAGTCTAACGATTTGCTGTAACGACGACGGTAAACCAGAATTTCATTGCCGCGTCGGCCCCCAAGGGCTATTGCACCGTGAATTTTCCGTTTCCGCTGCTCACATTGGGATTTTCACATCCCTATTCTCCCGTAACTGTAAGTAAACAAGCGAGTTGCCGCCCCATTTTTCCCCTGATTTCTTCTTTCTTCCTCCCTGTGTCACAATCCCTGCATGACGACGGAGCCGCGCGACATCCGCAAACATGTGCTGCCCAATGGCCTGGTGGTCATTACGGAAACGATGACCCATGTGCGCTCGGTTTCTGTGGGTGTCTGGGTACGCAATGGCTCGCGCCGCGAGGTGCCGGAAGAAAACGGCCTGGCGCATTTCATGGAGCACATGGTCTTCAAAGGCACGGAGCGGCGCTCCGCGGAAGCCATCGCGCGGGAAATGGACTCGGTGGGCGGAATGCTGGACGCGTTCACCTCCAAAGAGCAGATTTGCTTCAACGCCAAAGTGCTCGACGAGCATTTGCCCATCGCGTTCGACATCATTGCGGACTTGGTTTTGCGGCCGAAGTTCGATTCCGAAGACGTGAAGAAGGAACGCCAGGTGGTCTTGGAAGAGATCAAGATGGACCTGGACAATCCGGAATATCTGCTGCACGAAATTTTCACGCGCGGCTTCTGGCCGCGGCATGCGCTGGGCCGGCCGATTTTGGGGACGCCGGAGACGGTGCGCAAATTCAACAAAGATGCGCTGCGCAAGCGGTTTGATTCCTGGTTCGCGCCGGACCGCATTGTGCTGACGGCGGCAGGAAACGTGCCGCACGAAAGAGTGCTGGAGTTGGTGGAGCGCGAATTCGGCGGCCTCAAACCAGTGGGGCCGCTCGATGGGCATGCCGCACCCTCGACGGAGGCGCCGATTCATCTGGAAGCGAAGCGTGAACTCGAACAGGTGCATGTGTGCATGGGCGTGCCGTCGTATCCGCTGGCGCATGAGGGCCGCTTCGCTGTGGCGGTGATGAACAATCTGCTGGGCGGCGGGATGTCGTCGCGGCTGTTCCAGAATATCCGCGAAAAATTGGGTTTGGCGTACGCCGTGTTCAGCGAGCTGACGCCATATTCCGACGCCGGAATGATGACCGTGTACGCCGGCACGGCTCGTGAAACGGTTGGCCAGGTAATCGACTTGATCGTGAAAGAATTCCGTGATTTGAAGGAGTCGCCGGTCAGCGAAGAAGAATTGCTACGCGCGAAGAATCACCTGAAAGGCTCGCTCATGCTTTCGCTGGAGTCGACCAGCGCGCGCATGTCCAACCTGGCTCGACAAGAGCTGTATTTCGGCCGCTTCTACTCCCTGGATGAAATTCTCGAGTCCATCAGCACCGTAACCCGCGAAGAAGTGCAAACGCTCGCGCAAGAATTCTTCCGCCCCGAACAAATCGCCGTCACCGTCCTCGGCCCGCTAAACGGTTTCGCGCTCGATCGCTCCCGCCTCGCCTGCTAGCTTTTCTCCTTCCGCGCGCTTTGTGGTTGTCTGAGCCTATTTGCTCTTTTCGGAACTGCCTGCCAACCAAAATTTCTAGACAACTTCGGCGGTATTTCGTTGACGCCAAGGTTGCGCTCTGCGATGATTTTCGCAATTTGTTTGCGCTGCACTGGGGGAAAGCGATCGGCTTAAGGGTCTCCATACTGGCGTCGGGCAGCTCGGGGAATATCACCCTACTCGAGACGGAGAGTACTCGCCTCCTTATTGACGCCGGATTGGGCAAGCGCGAAACCCTCGCGCGGCTGGCGGCCGTCGAGAAAAGCGTTGACCGCCTCGACGGCATTCTGATTACCCACGAACACAACGATCATTGCAGCGGATTGCCGCAGATGCTGGGCTTGTGGAAGGCTCCGCTGTATGTCACCGAGCCGACCATGGAAGCACTGGAGCGCACCTTGCCGGAAACGCTGGGCAAGCGGCTGCGCGGCGTGGAAAAAATACAAGCGGGGCAGCGGTTTTGCGTTGGCGATATCGAGGTGCACGCGTTTGCCATTCCGCACGACGCGGCCGATCCCATCGGATTCACGTTTCGCGCGGATGGCGTGAAGCTCGCGCTGGTTACCGACTTGGGATACATGCCGGCGTTGGTGAAGGTGCATTTGCGCGATGCGGATTGCCTGGTGCTGGAATCGAACCACGATCTGGACATGCTGAAGGTTGGGCCGTATCCATGGGTAGTGAAGCAGCGCGTGCTGAGCCGGACGGGGCATTTGTCGAACCATGCGGTGAGCGAATTTCTGGCCGATCCCGACGGGTTCGATGCGCGCGCGCGCTTTCTGGTGCTGGCGCATCTTTCGATGGAAAACAACAATCCGGATCTGGCGCGCATTTCCGCGGAAGAGGCGCTGAGCCGGCGGCCGGCGGAATTCGCATTTGAAGGGCAGCTTCTGGTCGCATCCCAGCAAGTTCCCCTGGCCCCGATTCAACTTTAGTCTCCCTATTGACAACGGTTCTTGTTGCGTCACTTCTTTCCCGGCAATTTACTTCCGGCTGGCGTACTCAGACGCGCCGAGAAAATGCAATGACACATAGGGCTCGTCGCCAACGACCCAGGAGTCATGCCCGGGTGGAATGTAGAAAACCTGTCCGGCGCGCATCTCGATGACGTCGCCATTGCTCATGGCCGCGGTGGCGCGACCGGAAACGACCATGCCCACGTGCTCGACAAGACATTCTTTCTGTCCCAGCGCCTTACCGACGTGTTCCGACCAGCGCCAACCCGGTTGGTAGGTGGCGCGGCCGATGGTCATGCCCCCCAGGCGAACAATTTCAAATTTCCCTTTCTCGAATGTGCGGACTTCGTCGGGAGATTCAAAGCGTTTCAAAATTACGTCGCTCATGACGTTTCCTTTGCGTAAAAAGCCTCGTCGGTACTCTAGCGGCCATGGCGTAGGTAATCGTCGGTTTTGTTGAGCCAGTCTTCGCGTGGGGGATCGAAGATGTCGAGATCGACGGTGTCTTCGAGGGCCCAGGCTTCGTGCGGCATGTGCGGGGGGATGCAGAGGACTTCGCCGGCGCGGACGACGATTTCCTTGCCGTCGATGGCGAATTTCAGCGCGCCTTCCAGAATATATGTGACCTGCTCATTGTGGTGATGATGCAGCGGGACGTGCGCGCCTTTTTTCAGGAGCACGCGCGCGAGCATGACTTTGTCGCCGACGACCATCTCGCGGTCGATCAGCGGATTGAGCTTTTCGCGTTCGACGGATTTCCAAGCGATGTATTTCATTTTTGCGGCTGCGGTCATTTCATTTCTCCGTAAAGGCGGGCGGCATTGTCGTGCAGATACATGCGCGCGAGCTCGAGCGCTTTTTCTTCGGTGAAGGCGCCTTCAGCGACAAGTTCGGCGAGAGCCGCGGCAATGGCGGTGCGCGCGGAACGGGCGGCGAGCCAGAAAGTTTCCTCCGCGCCCACGGCGTCGTTGAAGGGGAAAGCGTCGGAACCGAACATCATGCGCTCGGGATAGAGCGAAATCCATTGCTTGAGAATATTTTTGAGCTCGGAGGGATAGACGTAATAGCCGACGAGAGAAGAATCGGTGTAGACGTTTTTCGCGGCGGTCAGCCAGATCATTTCGAGAGTGTAGGGATAGCCGTCGTGGATCAGCACAAATTTGGTTTTAGCGTAGCGCGGATCGCGGAGAACGTTTTCGAGGTTGAGCGGGTTGCCGTTGCGCAGGCTGAAATAATCGCCGATGCCTACGGCGCTGTGAAAATGCACGGGCAAGTTCAGTTTGCCGGCTTGATCGATCAGGACGCGAAAGATGTAATCCTGAAAGGTGCGGTAGTCCTCGCTGGAGGGAACACCGCCAGCGTGGTATTTGGCGTAGATGGCGGCGGGCTTTTCGCGCGGGGGATCGCCGAAATAGAGGCTGCGGAAGTAAGCGGCCTCGAATTTCATGGCCACGCCGCCTTTTTTCTGATTATCGGCGACCGTCTGGCGGACGAAGGCTTCGTAGGCGGCGAGATCGGCGGGAAGGGCACTGATGTTTTCCTGCTGCATGTAGCGGTGCAGAACTTTTTCTTGCAGCGGAATGTACACGCCCATGTCCGGGTTCTTTCCGGTCTGGTCGCGATTGTCAAAGGGGAAGAGGAAGGAATCGACAAAGAAAACCCAGTGGAAGCGCTTGGGATCGAGATAAGACGCCATGGCCACGCGGTTGGCCAGGCACGTTTCGATATTGAGCTTGTCAAGGATGCTGTCCCAGTAGGCTGTACCGCCGGCTTGCTCGGCAGCTTTTTCTTTGTCGGCGAGCCATTTGGCGTGTTCGGGTTGGAAATCGTTATAGGAATAGTCGAAGAGCGCTTTGGCGGCGGCGACGAATTCCGGATTGGTGTCGCGCAGACGGAGAACGGAGCTTTCGTCGGGCGGAGCGGCTTGCGCGTCCATGTCGGAGTCGTCGGGGAACGTGGCGTGAGAGTGATTGTCGTAGATGGGAATGCGGTCGATCTGCGGGAGGAGATGGTCGTAGATTTTCTGGACGTCTTGCGGGGAGGCGAAGGGCTTGGCCTGCGGATAGGCGGAGGATATCGAGAGTAGGGCTGCCAGTGTTACGGCTCCGATTCGCAGTGCTTTTTTCATCTACGATGCTCTCCGAGAAATCTTGCTTGCCTGGCTGGGCCGAGGCGTTGCTTACGCCTCACAGGCTGAGTGGCTGTGCTACCTGGACGCGCTGCGCGCCCCTACAACACCTCGCCAGCGGGCCGATACTCGCTCGATGCGCTCGAGGGCTTCTTCTAGTAAATTGCGGGCGCTTACCAGCGAGAAGCGGAGATAGTTTTTCCCGGCGGAGCCGAAGGCGGCACCGGCTATGGCGGCTACTCCGGCTTCCTCCAGGAGAGTTGAGGCCAAGTCTTGCGCGGAGAGGCCGGTGTCTTCGATGTTGACCCAGGCGTAGAAGGCGCCTTCAGGCGGCAGGCAGCGGAAACCGGGAATGCGATTCAGGCCGGCGACGAATTGGTCGCGGCGTTTGCGATACTCGGCGACCATGGCGTTAACCGCATTCGTGGAATCGCGGAGGGCTTCGATGGCGGCGACTTGAGTGAATTCGGCGGCGCAGGTGAAGGTGTTGAGCACGAGCAAATCCATGGCGTCGATCACGCGCTGCGGAGCGACAGCGTAGCCGAGACGCCAGCCAGTCATGGCGAAACTTTTCGAGAAGCCATCGATGATGACGGTGCGCTCGGACATGGAGGGCAGGGACCAGATGGATTTGTACGTGCCTGCGAAGAGAATGCGCGCGTAGATTTCGTCGGCAATGATCCAGAGGTCGTGCTTGGAGGCGAGATCAGCAGTTTGGGAAAGCGCGGATTCGCTGAAAACAGTTCCGGTGGGATTATTCGGCGAATTGAAAATCAGGACTTTGGTGCGCGGCGTAATTTTTGCGGCGATCTCGCGCATATCGGGCTGAAATTTGTTTTTCTCCTCGAGAAAAAACGGGACAGCCTTCGCGCCGAGGCCGCGCACGAAAGAGGGGTAGATGGGGAATCCGGGATCGGGGTAGAGGACTTCGTCGCCGGGCTCGATGAGGGCCATCATGGCGAGGGAGAGGGCCATTTTGCAACCGGGAGCGATCAAGACTTGCTCGGGGGTAGCGTGCACGTTCCGCGTGCGTTGCAGGTAGTCGGCGAGGGCTTCGCGGAGGGCGGGAATGCCGCGAGGCGAAACGTAACGATCGCGGCCGGCGGCGACGGCAGCGCGCAAAGAATCGACCACGGGCGCGGCGGGGTGGAAATCGGGTTCACCGAGCTCGAGATGGATGATGGAGCGGCCGAGCTTTTCGAGCTCTTTGGCGCGCGCGAAGACGGAGAGAGCGCCTTCGCCATTTAATTCCGCTACGCGCGATGCGATTCGTCCCATAGTGGAATTGAGAATCCTATCATTGGTTGGCCGGCGCTTCATCCTTGGGCTGTGTGGCGAGAGCTCCTGGGGGTGACACCCCGGTGGTTTTGTATGGATGTGAATATAAAGGATTTGCGGGAAGAGGGGTTTGTAAGACTATGAAAACAAGGGCTTAGAAAATCGAAGCGCAATGATAGCGCGCCCCTCGAGGCTGGGGGTAAAGAGGCGCAGAGAGCGCTGAGGCGTCGCAGAGGTACCCATACCCCCCGGTTTTTTGTCAAAGAGTGCGCAAACGATTGAAAACAAAGGACCGGAGCGCGAAAAAAAGCGCAAAGAGAGATAAAGAGTGCGCAAGCTGATGAAATGAAAGGAGTAGCGGGAGAATGACCCGGAAAAACAGCGAATGCGAGAAACCATTGCGGGAGAGTGAACGAGGGCTGCACGACAGTCACGGCATAAAATACCAGCAAGATTAACTAACTACAACTGGACAGAAGGACAGATGAGGTACAAGTGGCCAAGAATTTTTGCAAATAGCCTGAGCGCGTTCGCGCGGCACCAAACGCATGGCGAGATTTACGAGAGAAGAGACGCTGAGCAGCGAATGTGGTGGCCTTGTTAAGGCGTGAAAAGCGGCGGCAAGAGCGCCGCAGTCCAAGGACAGGCGCGGCATGCTCCGACGCTATAGGGGAATATGGGATGCGCCAGTCACCGCGGAGCGAATTATGCATTGAGGAGGGCTCACCTTGCGTTGTGGCGCGTGTTGGGAGGACCTTGACGGGCGCGAGTGGGCGCGGGACTATGGAACGAACCGCAGGGTAGTTGCAACCCGCAGGGGCAGACGGTCGTCTTACTAGTGTTGGCATGCACCCCAAAGGGGGGCTCATCATGAATTCCCGCATAATTCTTCGCTCGATTTTTCTGGCGGCTTTTACGCTGTTGTTTGTGGGTTGGATTCCGGCACGAGGTGATGCGAGCCACGCGCGCATCATTCGACTCAGTTTGGTGCAGGGGGACGTGCGCTTCGCGCGCGATGTGAAAGGCGACCCACTAACCAGCGACAAAGCTACGTGGGAAGGGGCTACGCTGAATCTGCCGATCCGGCAAGGATACGTGCTGGCGACCGACCACGGGCGCGCGGAAGTTGAGTTTGAAAATGGCGCGATGGCGTTCCTTGCGGAAAACGCGGTGGTGGAGTTTTACGATCTTTCGCTGGAAGACGGCGCAAAGACGACGCGGCTGGTGCTGCGCCAGGGGACTGCGTCTTTCTACGTGAATCCGGGAGGCGGGGATTATTTCAGCGTAACCGGCGGCGACTTCACGGTGGAAGCGGACGGACGCGCGGGTTTCCGGCTGGACAATTTCGACGACGGCAGCGTGGTGAATGTAACGAAAGGGCGAGCAAGCGTTTTGCGGAAGGATAAGACGACGGCGCTGGTGAAGGGGCAGTCTCTGTCCATGCGTGCGGGCGACAACAATTCCACAGAGATCGCGCGGCTGCCGGCAACTGACGATTTCGACCGCTGGGTTGCGGGGCGCGAAGACGCGGTGGCAACGGCGACTACGGCGGCGCAGCAATATGTGAGTTCGCCTTATTACAGTTCGGGGATCGCGGACCTTTACACATACGGATCTTGGTATCCGGTGGGTGGATACGGAAATTGCTGGCGGCCCTATGGAGTGGGGCTGGGCTGGTCACCCTTTTCAAGCGGCGGCTGGTTTACGGATCCGGTGTTCGGGTCGGCGTTTATTGGGTCGCAGCCTTGGGGATGGCTGCCTTACCACTATGGCGGGTGGGTGTTCGATCCATTTTATGGCTGGCTGTGGTCGCCGGGATTAGGATTTGGCGGTGGCTTTAATGGACTTGTGCCATTCCGGCCAGTGACTGGCGTTTTCATCAGGTCGAAGACGGGTTTGCTGGGGCTGGTGCCGGTGCATCCGCTAGACGTTAAGGGCAAAGAGCCCATTAATTTGAGCAAGGGATTTTTCGCAGTCAGCAGCGGCGCGGTTGCGGCGCAGGCGGGTACGGGCGGCGGAGAGAGCTGGAAGGTAATGAAAGCGCCGCCGCGAGGATCACTGACGACGACCGCGGTGGAGGCCTCAGCGGCACCGGCGCGCGTTTCGCGGACGATTATCGGCGAAGGCAACAGCGCGCGCGTGGTCGCGTTGGACCGCAACTCGACGATTGCATACGACGCGCGGGAACATCGGTTTGTTAACGGGGCGTCAGCGCCATCGGCAGCGCAGAGCGCAACCGGAAAAAGCGTTGAGAAAACGAGTGCGGCGAGCGAAGTAGCGGTTCGCAACGGCGGCGCGGCGCAAGTGCGCGGCGCGGCCGCGGCTGCGGCTGCTGCCAGTATGCGGACGCCCGCGGCCAGTGCGCGCGGGGTCGCCCCCGCGAGAGCGATGACGCCGCCACCGGCGCGCTCGTCAGGCGGATCGTACGGCGGTGGTTGGAGTGCGGGCGCATCGGCGACGCATTCATCGGCGGCCGCAACGCACGCAGGGTCTTCTGGCGGCGGGCGTCCGCACTAGAGGCTGCGCGGCGACGCAGCGCACGACTCGCACATTTGCTCAGGAAAAGATAAGGCCGGCGTAACCGACTACGCTGCTGGTGTCGCCTGACACATCCGCGGAGGTCGCGTAACGCACAAGCGTGGCCTGCTTTGCATTGAGTGCGCGAAGAGCGGTCAGCATGGCCACGGTGGGTCCTAACCCGCACATCGAAATATTTTCGCTTGCGCAAAGATCGTGAAGACCGCGCGGGTTGAAGGCCAGAATCTGGTCAATGGCTTTCTTGTCCTTGACGCGCGTGGTTGCATCATTTTCGTAGTGATTCAAATCGGAAGTGGTCAGCAGGAGCACTTCGGGACTGGCGGCGAGGACACGGGCAAGCGCTGCACCGACGGCGACGAGGTCATCGTAGCGCACGGTGCCGAGCGCAATGGGCACAAAGGCCAAGCCCGGGGAAAGCACTTGCAGAAAAGGAAGCTGGACTTCGATGGAGTGCTCCGTGCTATGCGCGACGCGATCTTCGCGGAGGAGTGGACATTCCTTGTGGAGCGCGGAGGCCAAAGTTTCGTCGATCGGCGCGTCGCCTAACGGCGTTCTCCAAGCTCCATTAGAAATGGTGGCGATGGATTCACCGCGCGGAAAGTGGCGAACGCCGAGGATGATAATTTTCGTGGGGAGAGCGATGCGGGAAAAGACGGCGCCAGCGACATGTCCCGAGTAGGTATAGCCAGCGTGAGGCACCAGGCAGGCCTTGGCGGGTTCCAGCGGCGGCTGGGGTCTTGCGTATTCACGGACGGCGGACGTCAATTCCGCGGGATTATTGGGGTAGAAGCGTCCGGCGACGGCAGGAAGGCGAAGCACAGAAGCGCTCGATTAAATCAGAGAGACTTGGAGGGCTTACCTTTAATCTTGACGGCTTTTTCGGTAGCCGAGTCGTACAACACGGTAACTTTGTCGCCGTACTGATAGCCGCCCTTGTCGATGATCTTTTGCATCTTACCGGCGGCCACCGGCGAAAGCGGGAAAGTGCGAATAGCCAGGTCGTTGCCCTTGGCGCGCACAGAAATTTGTGCGGTGTTGGCATTCATCACAAAGCCTTCAAACTTGGCGATTCCGGGTTTGGGTTTGGGCTTGACGGTGTTGACGATGATGGGGACCGCGGTATCCACCACAATGGGCACCACGACCGGAATGGGGCCCTGCGCGCGGACAGGCGCGGAAAATCCCGCAGCGAGCAGCAGGGCGGCAGTTCCCGGAAGCGACATGAGTCTAAATAATTTCATTCGAGATTCATTCCAGGTCGTCCGTAGCGATGCGCAGGGACTTGAGAAAACGCACGTCTTGCGGGGTCATGGTGAGGCGCGCGACGGGTCTCTTGTCGGGATCCTGGTCAAAGGATTCCTGGTCTACCTGAATGCGCAAGGACTCCAGAAAGCGGCGGTCCTGGGTGGTGAGTTTGGAGGCTGCATCGGCCGCTGCGGCGGCGTCGCGCTTTGCGAGCCCGATGGTGGCGTCGAGCTTGAGGACAATATCGTAACCGTGCGCACGAACCCCGGCGATGGCGCCGGTGATGCGGTCGGACTCCGATACGGTGTCGTTAATCGCGTGTCCCAACTCACGAAGCAGGTTTTTCAGGTGATCATCGAGTTGCAAAGGCGGCCCCCCTACCTCTGTAAACATCTTAGGCCCACCTTGCATTGGATACAAGCTGACGTGGGGAATGTTGTCTCCAAAGTGTTCACAGGGCTTTTACCAACAAATTTGCAGGTTCCAGGAGGGTTGCCAATACATTGCGTTCCCGATTATGCGCTAAGATGTTCCTGTGGGCACAATCAGCCGCGCAGCGCAGCCGGCGCCGGAGGCACATGGTTTTCGGCGGCTCTGGCGCGTTTTAAAACAGCTTTTTCACGAAGTGACCGGCGCGGTATTCGCTGTCTTGGCGCTAGGTTGGCTTAATGCCGCGGCTCGGGCGTGGACGCGCGATGTGGCGCACTGGTTGACCGCGCTGGCGATTTGCGTGGCCGGGCTGTTTGGCTTTTTTTCCGTGACGCAATTTCTTCGCGCACGCAAAGTGCGCTGAGCCTTATGTCTGATACGAAATCACCTGCAAAGGAAGTGAAAGAACGGCGGGAGCGCTTTCGCACGCTCTCCGGACTCGAGCTGGAAGGCTTATACACGGACGAGAGCCTGGTGTGTTGGGACCCTGAGGACGCGCTGGGCTATCCGGGCGGATTTCCGTATACGCGGGGGATTTATCCTTCCATGTACCGCGGCCGGCTGTGGACCATGCGGCAATACGCGGGATTCGGGTCGGCGACGGAATCCAACCAGCGTTACCGGTACTTGCTCAGCAAAGGGCAGAGCGGGCTATCGGTTGCTTTTGATCTGCCGACACAAATCGGGATGGACTCCGATCACGCGTTGGCGCTAGGCGAAGTCGGGAAAGTTGGCGTGGCGATCGATTCGTTGGAGGACATGGAAAGGCTATTCGACGGCATACCGCTGGAAAAGGTTTCGACGTCGATGACCATTAACTCGACGGCGGCGATTTTGCTTGCGCTGTATGTGGCGGTGGCGAAGAAGCAAGGCGCGAACCTGGCGAAGCTTTCCGGCACGGTGCAAAACGATATCTTGAAGGAATACATCGCGCGGGGGACGTACATTTATCCGGTGCGGCCGGCGATGCGTATCGTTACGGACATATTCGCGTGGTGCCGAGAGTCGCTGCCGAAGTGGAACACTATTTCGATTTCCGGATACCACATTCGCGAAGCGGGTTCAACGGCGGTGCAGGAAGTGGCGTTTACGCTGGCGGATGCTATCGCGTACGTGCAAGCGACGCTGGATGCCGGGCTGGATATCGACGATTTTGCGCCGCAGCTTTCATTTTTCTTCAATGCGCATAACGATTTGTTGGAGGAGATTGCCAAGTATCGTGCGGCGCGGCGACTTTGGGCGCGGCTGATGCGCGAGCGTTTTCAGGCTCGGGATACGCGCTCGTTGTTGCTGCGATTCCATGCGCAGACCGCGGGCTCGTCGCTGACGGCGCAACAGCCCGAAAATAATATTGTGCGCGTGGCGATCCAGGCGTTGGCGGCGGTTCTTGGCGGGTGCCAATCACTACACACGAATTCCATGGATGAGGCGCTGGCACTGCCGACGGAGGACGCGGCGCTGATTGCTTTGCGCACGCAACAAATCATCGCGAATGAAACGGGTGTGGCGAACACCATCGATCCGGTTGCCGGCTCTTACGTTATCGAACATCTGACCAACGAAATCGAGAGTGGAGCGATGACTTACATCGAGAAGATCGATGGACTGGGCGGGATGCTGCGTGCGATCGAGTCCGGCTTCGTGCAGATGGAGATTCAGAAAGCGGCTTATGAGTACCAGCGCGCGGTAGAGACGAAAGAACAAGTGGTTGTCGGAGTGAACGACTTCATCGCGGAAGAAGAGCGTGGCATTCCCACGCTGCGCGTGGATCCACAAATCGAGCGCGAACAGATCGAACGAGTGCGCGCCTTGCGTGCCCGCCGCGATGGGAGCAAAACCAAGGCGGCAATCGTCGACCTTGAACGGCGCGCGTCGACGAAAGAAAATCTGCTCCCCGCGATTCTTGGAGCTGTCGAGAGTTACGCTACCGTTGGCGAAATATCGGATGCGCTGCGCCACGTTTTTGGCGAATACCAGGAATCAGTTGTCATCTGAGCCGGACACATCCTCTGGTGTCCTGCTGTAGTATGCTCGCCGTTATCCACTGTCCATGAAACTGATTCTTGCCTCCGCCTCGGTACGCCGCGCTGAAATTCTGCATGATGCAGGACTGTCTTTCGCGGTGCTGTCTTCGGCCGTGGATGAAACTCCGCTGCCGGGTGAATCGCCGGCTGACTTAGTACAGCGACTGGCGGACGCGAAGGCGGAGCTGGTTTCAGCGCGCGCGGTGGCGCCAGCGATTATCATTGCGGCGGACACGGAGGTCGTGCTGGACGGACACGTGCTGGGCAAGCCGCGCACGAGCGAAGATGCGCGGCAGATGCTCACGAAACTTTCCGGGCGCACGCATGCCGTGCTGACGGGAGTAACGCTGGTGCGACTGCCGGACGCGGAGCGGCGCAGCTTCGTGGAAACTACGCACGTGCATTTCGCGCCGATTCCGGAGGAAGAGATCACGCGTTACCTGGCGAGTGGCGAACCGTTCGACAAGGCGGGCTCGTACGCGATTCAAGGTCGTGCTGGGCGCTATGTTCCGCGGATTGAGGGATGCTATTTCAATATTGTGGGTTTGCCGCTGGCGCGATTGTGGCAATCGCTTAAGGAGCTGGGCTGGTCGGAGGCTTTGGAGTAAGCGATCGGCTGCCAGGGCTAAGGCGCATATTTCTGACTGCGAAGAGAAAAACTCAGGGGCGCTCGCTTTGCTCGCTAGCTGGGCTGAAGCCCAGCAACTACAGATAAAAAGAAAGGTGCTCCCCTTGCGAGGAGCACCTCGGGGTGGTTGGGGTAAAAAATCTTACGGCTTCTTGGCGCTGCTTTGCGTTGCGGCGTTGTGCTTCTTGTTGTAGATGTTGCGCGACGCGTGGTTCTGCTCTTTGTTGATCTGCTTCTTTTGGCTGGCGTTCAAGGTGCCGCCATTGGCTTTGCGATCGGTGGCGACTTGCTTGTTGATACCCTTCTGCTGGTTTTCGAGTTTCGCTGTCTCGCCCGGCGTTAGCTGGCCGCTCTTGATGCCTTGCGCGATGCGGTCTTGCTGGTTTTCGCGACGCTGGCCGACTTTGTTGTTGCCGTAATGCGCGGTGTTAGCGTTGTGCTTGTCGGCATAGATTTGCTTTGACATCTGGTTTTGTTGCTTGTTGACCTGCGCCTTTTCGGCGGATGTCAGCTTGCCGCCGTTGGCGGCGCGGTCTGTGCGCGTTTCCTTGTTGATGGCCGCTTCTTTCTTCTCGAGGTTGGCCGTTTCGCCCGCCGTTAGCTGGCCGCTTTTAACTCCATTGGCGATGCGGTCTTGCTGGTTTTCCTTGCGCTGGGCGATGCTGGGATCTGGCTTCTTGTCGGCGGCTGCTGGGGTAGCTGGTGCCGGCGAGCTCTGCGAGGAAGACGGGTCTTGCGCCAGCACCGTGGTAGTTGCACCGGTCGCGCTTACGAGCAGCGCCAGCGATCCTGCACCCCACTTCAGAAATGTGACGTTCATGCGTTCTCTCCTGTATTCGTCGGAAAGTTTGTAAGGCACCATGATCAAGCGTGATAGCTGAATTCTGGGGGGTAAGTTAGTGAGTGGCTACTGTTCTGAGGGACAGGTTTTTGCGGTGGAGAGCCGTTTTTTAGTACCAATTGGGCACAAATAGTATGCCAAAAACGAAAAAGGGCGGCACTAAGGCCGCCCGATTTGAAACTGAAACTTTCGCGATGGAAGGAGGCTAGCTCTTCTTTTCTTCGCCAGGTTTGTCCGCAGGAGGCGGGGTTTGGTTACTTGGCGGCGACGGAGGATGGTTTCCAGACATGCCTTCCTTAAAGCTGCGTATGCCTTCGCCTAGCCCGCGCGCCAACTCAGGAATTTTCCGCCCGCCGAAAAGGAGCAGGATAATCGCCAAGACTATAAGCCAATGAATAGGACTAAACTCGCCCATGAATCGCCTCCACGCGCCATCCGCGGCGCGCTACTCACAACCCTAACTTAGGGATGCCTTGCGCGGCAAGCCTAGCTCGCTGCGCGCCGCTTGCCATACCACTACAGGATAACACGCTCGTCGCCTGCGCGCCGCGTTACGCGCTCGCGATCCAGGTATTCGAGCAGAGGGATGGCATATTTGCGGGTGATGCCGGTCAGCTCCTTGAAGACAGGAACCGAGATGCGCTCGCCTTTGGCTTTCTTGAAGACGGAAAGGCGATCGCGGAGCTGTGCGAGGGCGTCACGGTGAAAAATCAGCTCAGGCGTGACACGCACAAGGTTCTTGTCGCGTAATAAGATTTGCAAAATTTTCTCCGCGCGCCTTGCTTCCACAGGCAGCTTGCTCAAGACTTCTTTGACCGCCGGAACGGCCAGCCCGGCGGCCGCGAACGCTGTTTCGATCTGCTCCTTGGCGCGCGCTTCCTCAGGGTCAAGGCTAATCGTAGAGCCCGCACGCTTTACAATTTCGCCTTGGGCTTCGAGCTTCTTTTGTGCCAGCAGATGGTCGAGGGCCGCGCGAAACGTTTCTGGCCGGACGCGCCTACCAAGACTAGACCGCAAATCCTCGCGGGATATTCCGGGAAGCAGCGGATTCTCTTTGTGGAATTTCTCGATTTTAGCCGCGATCTTCTGACGCACTTCCTCGAATGCCTTGCCGGAGAGCAATACCAGAGGCTCCGCGGAAACGATTTTGGCGCGGCCAGCGTCCGCGAGATGCTTTGCTGCGCCACGGGTTTCATCATCGAGCCATCCGGTGCGCGCGGTTATTTCCTGGAGACTTATGCCAAGTACGGCGCGATCGGCCATTGCCGCGAGGATTTCGAGGCGATCTCCGCGTTGCAAAGTTTCGAGGAAGGCTGGCCGACTGGTGTCGCGCAGAGTGAGCCGGCGGGCCAGGGGATCGAGAACCACCCCGCCGCCGATGGTGATTACGGGCGAAAATTGGCGCACGATGAAATGGTCGCCGGGCAAAACAAGGATGTCGTCCTGCAAGCGGAGTTGTGCGAAGGCGCTTTGTCCGGGGGCGAGGTCCTTTTGGGCGTAAAAAACCAATTCGGCGACCGTCTCGCAGGTTCCTGCGTGGAAATGGACGCGGCTTCGCTGCTTTAATTTTGGAGCGGAGGACAAAAGCTCCAAGTGGGTGTCGATGCGCCGTGTCGCACGAAATTTTCCGGGACTAGCCAGCACCATGCCGCGGCGTAACGTGGTGTGCTCGATTCCGGCGAGGTTTACTGCAGTCCTTTGTCCCGCGCTGGCGCGATCGACAGTTTTGCCGCCGGATTGCACGCCGCGCACTCTGAGACGCTTGCCTAACGGGAAGAGCTCGACTTCGTCGCTGGCCGCCACACTTCCGGAAATCAGCGTGCCGGTGACAACCGCGCCGAAACCCTTGATTGCGAAGGCGCGGTCAATAGGCAGGCGGAAATAGCGGGAGGCATTTTTTGCGGGAGACTGCTGCGCTGCCGAGAGGAGAGCCTGCCTGAGATCCGGCAATCCCGCTTGTGTTCTCGCACTGACGGGGACCACTGGAGCGCGTTCGAGGAAAGAGCCGCGCAGGTACTCTTCGACTTCGAGGCGGACAAGACCGGCGGTGTCGGCGTCGACCAAATCGCTCTTGGTTAGCGCCACGACGCCGCGCTTTACGCCGAGCAGGCGGCAAATATCGAAGTGCTCGCGGGTTTGCGGCTTGATGGATTCATCGGCGGCAATCACCAGCAGGACAAGGTCTACGCCCGCGGCGCCTGCGAGCATGTTGCTGACGAAGCGCTCGTGGCCGGGAACGTCGACGAATCCAAAGCGCACGCCGTTTTCTTCGAGAAAAGCGAAGCCGAGATCTATGGTTATGCCCCGGCGCTTTTCCTCTTCGAGCCGGTCGGGATTTGTGCCGGTGAGAGCCTCCACTAAGGAAGACTTGCCATGGTCGATGTGGCCGGCTGTGCCGACTATGACGCTCTTGAATTGATTAGACATGCGATTGCGACACGCGCAGTTCACACGGTAGCACAATCGAAAATCTGTCGAGAGCCGTAGCGTGTGGGCTTTGGGGTCCTGGGAAATTACTTGGCGGCGGTGATTTCGTCCACGATGGCTTGGGTTGCAGCGCGCGGGTCAGATGCGGCGAGAATAGGACGGCCCACGACCAGGAAATCGGCGCCGGCGCGAATGGCTTCGCCGGGAGTGGCGGTGCGCGCTTGGTCATCGTCCTTTGCCGCTGTGGATTTGTCTTTAGGCCGAACGCCGGGCGTCACGATCAGGAAGTCGCGGCCGCAGGCTTTGCGAATGGCGCGAGCTTCTTTCACCGAAGCCACAACGCCGTCAACGCTGGCTTTCTTGGCCAATTGCGCGAGCTTCAGCACGCGGCTTTGCGACGTGCCGCCGATGCCGACTTCCCGCATGGCTTTGTGGTCCATGCTGGTGAGGATAGTGACTGCGAGGAGCCGCGGACGGTCCGCGCCCATAGCCTGCGCAGCACTGACGGCTTGCGCCGCGGCATGGAGCATTGCGTGTCCACCGAGGGCGTGGACGTTGACAAGCTGAACTCCAGGCATCGCTGCGCAGGAAAGAATCGCGCCAGCAACGGTGTTCGGGATGTCGTGAAATTTGAGGTCCAGGAAGATGCCCGGACCAAGGGCAGCTATTTCGCGAACGGCCTGCGGCCCCGCGGCGGTAAAGAGCTGGCTGCCGATCTTGAACATACCCACAAGATCGGCGACCTGCTTTGCGAATTTCAGAGCGGAAGATAATGAATCAAAATCAAGAGCGACAATCAGGCTGCTTCGTGGATGAGCGTCGAAACTCAACGTTTCTGGGGCAGCTCCATCAACTCGAGCCGGACTTGGCTCACGCCCGAATGGATAAGGCCGATTTTCCGGGCGACGCGATAGGATACATCAATTTCGCGTCCTTCTTGATAGGGACCGCGGTCATTGATACGTACTAGTTCAAATTTGCCGTTGCGGGTGTTTACGACGCGCACCAGGGAGCCGAAAGGCAGGTGCGGGTGCGCCGCAGTGAGCGCTTCGCTATCGAAGATCTCGCCGTTGGCGGTCTTGCGACCGTTGAAGCCAGGTCCGTACCAGCTCGCGTTGCCAACCCACTGCTTGATGGCCTTAGGCGGTTGGCTCAAGTGCGCGACGAGAGGCGCTTCCATCGCCGGAGCGACGAGGAAGAGTAAAGGAACCCAGCGGAGTGCAGCCCAGATCACGAAGAGTCGGTTTCTCATAGTGTTGTCTTTGTGCTACAACTTCCCAAAAAGTGTAGCTTTTGGGGGTCGTTATGTCAATCATTTTGTACTGCAAACTTCTGATGTAACTCGCTGATACTATTGATGTTAGCTTGTACTAGAGCCTTCGTAAGGGGTGCCAAAAGTCGCTCACTGGCCCTCGGGTCAGCAAAGCTGGCCGTTCCTATCTGGACGGCCGAAGCCCCTACGGACAGGTATTCCAGCACGTCTTCCACCGTCTCGACGCCGCCCAAGCCAACCACGGGTATCTTCACTGCTTTCTTCGCTTCCCAGACCAGCCGGAGAGTTATGGGACGAATGGCGGGTCCGGAAAGGCCGCCAGTTAGATTCCCTAAACGTGACTTTAGGGTGCGGGTGTCTATGGCCATGGCGGGGTATGTATTGGCAACGGTGAGGGCATCAGCTCCCGCAGATTCGGCGGCCTTGGCGATAAGTCCAATGTCTGCAACAAGCGGCGACAGTTTTACCCAAAGTGGTCGCCGGGCTGCGGCCCTCCGGGCCGCCGTTACCACATCGGCGACCTGCGCTGGATCGTTCCCGAACTGAATTCCGCCTTCTTTCACGTTTGGGCAGGAAATGTTGAGTTCGTAGCCCGCTAACCCCTCGGCGTCCTCCAAGACGCGGATCACCTCCACATAGTCTTCCAGGCAATAGCCGAAGACATTGGCCAGCACGGCGGTATCGTACTTTCGTAGTAAGGGGAGTTTCTTTGTGACAAAAGCGTGGGCGCCGATATTTTGGAGTCCCACGGCGTTAAGCATGCCGGACGGTGTGTCACAGAGGCGGGGAGGTGGCGCTCCCTCCATAGGCTCGCGGGAAAGGCCTTTCACCACGAAGCCCCCGAGCCGGTTTAGGTTGACGAGGTGGGCGAACTCCACGCCGTAACCGAAAGTGCCGCTGGCGGCGAGGATAGGATTGCGAAGGCGCAGGGCGCCAATCTGTACGCTGAGATCGACAGCGTCTGCGGCACTCACTTCGGCAAAAGCTTACCATGAAGCGGCCGGATTCGCCGAAGAGGCCTATTTAGCTAAGGCCTGCGCAAGGATGTGTCCATCGCGCGTCGCTAGCGTGATTCCGCAGAGAGACGCTAACGTAGGGGCAATATCCGCGGGCGTTACCGGCTCGAGGTATTCGCCGTGATGAACGCCGAAGCCCATGAATAAGACCGGGACGTGCTGGTCATAGTTATAGGGGACACCGTGGCCGGTGCCGTAGGAACGAGTCTTGCCGGCGGGTGTGCCGTCCAAGAGCCAGTAGGGCTTAGGAACGATGAAAAGATCGCCGCTGCGTCCCGGGAAATAGCTATTGGCCATGGCGCTGCGGGTCGGACTTTGCGTTGCCGGGCGATTTTGGATCTGCTCGGCACGATAAACCTCGGCAACACCAGGCTGGGCGAGCGCAGCAAGGGTCACCGCGCGCATGGCTTTGTCGTCATGCTTTAATTTTTCGTATACGTCGGGAGCGAAATAGACATCGCTGCCGTTAATGCGCGCGGTGGCCGGTTTACCGAAATTGAACGGCTCTAGCGCCTTTTCGATGCGTTCTTGCAGTTCAGCAAGATGAAGCACGCCGGCATCGGCGCCGGTCTTCTGCATGTCTTCCGGGACAGGAACGACGCCATGATCGGCGCTTAGAGCGACGACATAGTTGCCGCGGCCGACGTTTTTATCGAGATGCGCAAACAAATCAGCTAGATCCTTGTCGAGGCGCACCAGGATGTCTTGAATTTCCCAGCTGCGGGGGCCGAATTCGTGGCCGACGTAATCGACCGAGGAATAACTTACGCCGAGAAAGTCCGTCCCGCCACCCTGGCCCAAGCCGAGGGAATCGATGGCGGTCTCGGCGAACTTGGTCAGATAACTATCCGCAAAAGGGCTCGACGCCCATTGTTCGTAGAAGGCGGCATCGGGCTCATTGCCTGCGGCTTTGCCGCGCAGAGGATGGGGAAACGTGAGATCCCAGCCTTCGGGTGGCACGGTGCCGACGGCCTTTTCGTCATACCAGTACGAGCCGTCCGGCAGCGAGTGTGTCCACATCTTGCCGTAATCGTCTTTGATAGGGTGGGCTTTGGCATATTGCTCGACGAAGGGCATAGCGCCGTAGACGCTCGAGGTTACCCAACCACCTCCATCAGCCCAAGTGACGGCGTCGGCTTTGTGCCCGGCCATGGTAATCGCCGCGCGCGCTTTGAGCGAAAACGTTACGACGCGGGTTGCTCCATTGGTCTGGAATTTCAACTCCTCGGCGAAAGCGGGCACTTCCATACGCCAAGCACTGTCGCCCCCCTTTGCCGAAATGCCGGCATAGCCGGAATTCTTGGCGTTGGGATCAGCGGTGCAAGTAACCAGTTTCTGGCTTTCGCGGTCCCACCAGGCGTTGGCAACCATCCCATGTGAGGCGGGCAAGGCCCCGGTTGAAATGGTGGCGTGGCCTACGCAAGTTTCGGTTGCGGCGTAGGGGTAGGCGGCGTCGCGGAACCAGGCGCCTTCATCGACCAAACGGCGCAAGCCGCCGGTCCACTGCGGAAGGAATTTGTCTACATAATCGCCGCGCATCTGGTCCACGACGAGGAGCACGACGAGTTTGGGCCGCGCCGGTGCCTTCCTGGTGACCGCCGCCCTCGGCCGGGCTGGCATTGGCGTCTGCGTCTGGCCGCGAAGAACGGGGATACACACAGCGATGCCACAGGTGGCGAAGGCAATGGAAAAGAGACGTTTTCTTCTAAGAGTGTGGCTGTCGCGATTCGTGGTGCACGCCCTGCGGCTTCGGACAATCATGGACACCTCATTTTGACGCGCGGGAGTTTACCACGACATTGTTACGGGCTGTTTCAAGTCGCCACGATGAGGACTTTGTTGAATTCTTCACGTAGCGGCGGTGCACGGCAGCCCGGATTGGCTGTCGCCTGTGCTAGGATTACGCGACCATGCGCATCGTAGAGAAGGCCCAGCTTATGTCCGCGCCGGAGGTAGACCGTACATTGCAGCGGCTGGCGCACGAAATCGTCGAAAAAAGCGGCGGCACAAAGCATCTGGCGCTCATTGGCATTCGGCGACGGGGCGTGCCGCTGGCGCAAAGGATCGCGCTGGCGATGCGGGGCATCGACGGGGTGGAGGTGCCCGTGGGCACACTGGATATCACCCTGTATCGCGATGATTTGTCGAAGGTTGCATCGCACGCGGTGCTGCAGAGCTCGGATATTCCGTTCGGGGTCGACAACATGGATCTGGTGCTGGTGGACGACGTTTTGTATACGGGCCGGACGATTCGCGCGGCGATGAACGGACTCTTTGATTTGGGGCGGCCAAAGCGAGTGTCTCTTTGCGTGTTGATCGATCGCGGCCACCGGGAGATGCCGATTGAGGCGCAGTTTACCGGCCGGGTGGTGCAAACCAGCGACACAGAGATTATTGAGGTGCGGCTGCGAGAGATCGATAACGAGGAACGAGTGGTGCTTGTGGATCGGGTCGACGGATAAACTTGCCGTCCCGCCGTACCCTGATCTGCGGCATTCCAAAGCCAGGTTGCTGGGATAAAATGTCTGTGACGGGATTTGCGTGAAAATGTGACGTATCGCTTTCGCGACCTGCTGGCGCTTGAGCCGCTCACGGCGGATGAAATCACTTTTCTTCTTGACCAAAGCAAGCCATTCCAGGAAATCCAGAAGCATCCATTGAAGAAATTGGCCGCGCTGCGCGGGAAGACCGTGGCGCTGGCTTTCTTTGAGAGCTCCACGCGCACACGCATTAGCTTTGCCACCGCGGCTTCGCGCCTTGGCGCGGACACCATGAATTTGCAAGCGGAGGCATCGAGCCTGAAGAAGGGCGAGTCCCTGCTGGACACCGTGCATACGCTGAACGCCATGAAACCGGATTCCCTGGTGATGCGCCATGCGGCGTCCGGCGCTGCGGACTTTGTGGCGCGGCACTTGGACATTCCGGTGATCAATGCCGGTGATGGCACGCACGAGCATCCTTCGCAGGGCCTGCTGGACGCGCTGACGATTCGCGACCGAAAGGGACGGATCGACAATCTGAATGTGACGATTTTGGGGGATATCCAGCACAGCCGCGTGGCGCGCTCCAACCTTCATTCGCTCGGCAAATTTGGCTGCCGCTTCACGCTTTGCGGACCGGCGATGTGGGTTCCTCGCGAGTTGGAGCAAATCGTTCCACATGGAACATCCGTGCGGCGCGTCTTTAACATTGACGAAGCGCTGGAAGGGGCGGACGTCGTGATCGTGCTGCGGGTGCAAACGGAACGACTGCACGAGCCCGCTCTCTCCGCGAACGATTATATTTTGCTATACCAACTCAATGGCGAGCGCCTGCGCCGCGCCGAACCCGATGCGATCGTTCTGCATCCCGGGCCGATGAACCGCGGCATTGAGATTTCCCCCGATGTTGCCGACGGCGCGCAATCATGCGTGCTCGATCAGGTGACCAACGGGATCGCGGTGCGCATGGCGCTGCTCTTCTTGCTGTCTTCCGGCCAGAGCGAGGAACCGGGCGCGCACCCGGTTAGCGAAGCACAGCAGCCGCGGAATAGGCGTGCTACGGACGTAAAGGACCCATCGCATGCTTCTCGTTAAGACTGGCCGGGTAGTTGACCCCGCGAGGAAGACGGACGCCATGCTGGACATCTTGCTGGACGGCGAGCGAATCGCTGAGATTGCGCCGGCTGGAAAAATCTCATCGAGTAATGGATTCGAGGTCTTTGACGCCCGCGGGCTGATTGTGGCTCCCGGATTTATCGATCTACACGCACATCTCCGGGAACCGGGCCAGGAGTCTTCCGAAACGATTGAAACCGGAACGCGCGCGGCGGCTCGCGGAGGATTCACCGCGGTTTGCTGCATGCCGAACACGAAACCGGTAAACGACAACGCGAGTGTCACGCGATTTATCGTGGATCGCGCGAAAGCGAGCGGCAGCGTGCGTGTATGGCCAATAGGCGCAGCAAGCGTGGCCAGCAAGGGCGAAGCGATTGCCGAGATTGCCGCGATGAAGCAAGCGGGGATTGTCGCGGTCAGCGATGATGGCAAACCCATCGCAACGGCGAAACTTGCCCGGCAAGTGATGGACTATTGCAGCGCGCTGGACATTCCGGTAATCGAGCACGCTGAAGATGTTTCGCTGGCCGCGGGAGCCGTGATGCGCGAAGGGGTGACGTCCACTCGGCTGGGCTTGGCCGGTATGCCTGCGGCCGCTGAATCCGTCTGCGTAGCTCGCGACGTGCAACTTGCGGAGCTTACAGGCGCAAGGCTGCACATCGCGCATTTGTCGGCGAAGGGGTCGCTGGAACAGGTGCGCGCAGCGAAACAACGCGGGCTGCGCGTCACCTGCGAAGTTACGCCGCACCACTTCACATTGATCGATGAAGACGTGCAATATGATTCGCGTTACAAAATGAATCCGCCGCTGGCCGCTCGCGAGGATCGCGAAGCGTTGCTTGCCGGCCTGGCGGACGGCACCGTCGATGCCATCGCGACCGACCATGCGCCTCACGAACCGGCGTTGAAAGACGTGGAGTTTGACCGCGCGCCCTTTGGCATCACCGGGTTTGAGACCGCGCTCAGCCTTGCGCTCGAACAACTGGTTCACACTGGGCGCGTTCCCCTCGTCCGAATGGTGGAGTTGTTCACATCCGGCCCAGCGCGGGTCCTTGCTCTTGAGCGCACTATCGCTCCCGGCCAGCCTGCGGACTTGACGGTTTTTTCGTTGGATCGTCCGTGGACGTTCCAGGCCGCGGAATCGGCCAGCAAATCGCGCAACTCGCCTTTTGACGGACGAAGCTTCAAGGGCGGACCGGTGGCAACCATCGTCGGTGGGCGCTTGGTCCAGCCGTAGCATCCGAAGAGAAAATCAACGCAGAGACGCAGAGAACACCGAGATTCCAGAGGCGAATTCCGCCCGGACGACTTAGTGGGCGGCGGGTTCTGCGGCGGGGTGCATGCCGTGTTGCGGGACTTCGTGGAGGCCGCGGGCGGGTGGCTCGATTTTATGGCGATAGAAATGATCGAGAGGGATTCGGCCTTTGCCTATGGGGTAGCCTTTTTCAATGGCCTTCGTTACGTAGGCTTTGGCTAGAGTGGCGGCCTCAAACAAGGAGCGGCCAGCGGAAAGATGCGCCGCGATGGCGCTGGCGAAGGTGCAACCGGTGCCGTGCAGGACTTCTTCTTTACCCTTGTCTCCCGCGAGCGGCATGATGTCGGTGCCATCGAACAGAATGTCGACGGCCTTATCCATGTGGCCGCCTTTGACGATGACGGCACGCGCGCCCATCTCCACCAGCTTTCGGGCCGCCGCTTCCATGTCACCGGTGTCCTTTATGGTCAAGCCGGTGAGGATTTCGGCCTCCGGGATATTGGGCGTGATGACACTCGAGCGCTTTAGCATCTCGGTGGCGATGTACTTGATTCCCGCGGCGTCCAGCAATTCCGTTCCAGTCGATGACTTCATGACCGGGTCGTGGACGACGTGAGCAAACTTGTTGGCGTCCAAGAATTCCGCCACGACCGTTGCGTTGCCGCGATTCCCCAGCATGCCGATCTTCACAGCGGCGATTTCGCAATCCTTAGCGAGCACATCCAACTGCGCGCGCAGTGTTGCGCTTGGCGTGTTCTGCACTTCTTGCACACCCTGTGTGTTTTGCACGGTTAGCGAAGTGATCGCCGCCACTCCGTAGCAGCCGTGCGCCGCAAAGGTCTTCAGGTCCGCCGCTGTCCCCGCTCCGCAGGAAGGGTCAAATCCTGCGATCGAGAGGAGAATAGGAGGAGCGGAGTTGGAATGATTATTGTGATTGCCCATCTTCTCGTGCCTTGCACCTCGTAACGCGGATTTCTGTCCGATTCCACCGAACTCTAAGCAGCGCTACACAGAAATCCGCAGCCTTGTGCAGCGCTAAGAGAAAAGTGCCGGTGACGCCTGAAGAGGCGCACCGGCAAGTGCGAATGTACGCACGTTTCTGGACGGAGTGCAAGAGCAAATTTGAAGAAAATCGCGGCGCGAGATCCCAACTTCGCTGCCGATGCGTCTACGGGAATAGTCCGCGCACGAGAGTGGCCTCTGAAACGCGGCTCACGGCGAGAATCATAGCTCCGGCGCGTGGAGGCACGTGGTGCTTGCGCATGGTGTCCACCATTTCGTGGAAGGCGCGCACCATGATCTTCTGCAGCCGCAGGTTTACCTCTTCACTGTCCCAGAGCAGCCCTTCCTGGTTTTGAACCCACTCGAAGTAGCTAACGGTGACCCCGCCGGCATTCGCCAGGATATCCGGCAGGACGGTGATGCCGCGCCGCGCGAGGATTTCATCCGCATGGGGCGTGGTTGGGCCGTTAGCCGCTTCGGCCACGATGCGAGCTTTTATGGCTTCGGCGTTGTTCAACGTAATTACGTTTTCCAGCGCCGAGGGTACGAGGATGTCGCACTTCATGGTGAGCAAATCGTCGTTAGATATACGCGAAGCTCCCGGCATGCCTACGACCGTGCCGGAGCGTTCTTTGTAGCGGATGGCTTTGATGGGGTCGATACCGCGCGAGTTGGTTACGCCGCCGCGCGTGTCGCTCAGAGCGATGACTTTTGCCTTCTTCTCGACGAAGAGCCGCGCCGCTGTCGCTCCGGCGTTGCCGAAGCCCTGAATGGCGACGGTGGCACCGCGCAGGGAGATCTTCTTTAGCTTGCAAGCCTCTTCGACTACGAAGACCAGTCCACGCGCCGTGGCTTCGGCGCGACCAACGGAGCCTCCGACGGAAATCGGTTTGCCGGTAACCACGCCGGGGACCGTGTGGCCCACCATCATGGAGTAGGTGTCCATGATCCAGGCCATGGTTTGGGCGTCGGTGTATACGTCCGGAGCAGGAATATCTTGATCCGGTCCGATCAAAGGGAGAATTTCGCTGGCGAACCGGCGCGTCATGCGCTCTAACTCGCTCTTGGACATGCGCTTGGGGTCGCAGATCACGCCGCCCTTTGCGCCACCGAAGGGTACGTTGACCACGGCCGTTTTCCAGGTCATCCACGCAGCGAGCGCTTTGACTTCATCGAGCGTCACGTTGGGATGGAAGCGAATCCCGCCCTTCCCCGGGCCTCGCGCGATGTTGTGCTGCACCCGATACCCCGTGTGGACCTTCACTTGGCCGTTGTCCATCTTGGTGGGCAGGGAGACTTCCAGAATGCGCTTCGGAGTGCGCAAAATCTGACGGAGGCCGGGATCGAGCTTTAGGAATTCCGCGGCCATGTCGAATTGAATCTGCGCGATACGGAACGGATTGAGATCCTCGCGCGGCGCTATACGCGGAATCATCGGTGCAACTGTCGGCTTTGCGACCGTGGCCATCGGCTTCGGTCCTTTCGTTTTGGCGGCGTAACACAGATTCGCTCGCCCGTGGTTCTGCTGCCTTGCTTTTCTGGGTTACCCGAAAATTAAAAAATCCATGTAGTCGCCAATTTAGCCATTGGCAGCAAACTTCTGTTCACTGCTTGCGTACTGATCGCGGCAGGCGACGGAACAAAAGTGCACGATCTCTCCGCCGGTACGCAGAGGAATGGCTCGCTCTTCCGCGATGTGCACGCCACAGACCGGATCGCGCACTAACCGGCGCGAAGTGATCGTAGCCTCTTGGCTCGAGCCCGCAGCCTTGCTCCCTGTAAGTGAATTCAAGAAGCCACGCAGCATCCAGCCCACTGCGCGCCGTAACAACGCTACGGCCCAGCACAGTACCACTAGCCAAATCAGAAATCGCATAGATCGGGGAATACCGCTCTTTCGGCCTTGTCGTCTATGTCATCGTATGCAAGGGGAAAAGGCGGAGTCAAACGAAATCCTCTGATTTCAATGGTTTGCGCTGGGAAGAGAATGGCACCTTAGTAGCGTTTACAGCTTCTAGTCTGGCCGTAAAGTCTTAATTATCAGCAGTATACATAAGAAAAGAGCGTTTTCCACCAGGCGCCGGCCGAGCGAACTCTTGTGCAACGATGCCAAACTAGCTGGGCGCTATGCGATCGATGCCCATGTATGGGCGCAAAGCCTCAGGGATGACAATTGAGCCGTCCGCCTGCTGATAGTTCTCGACGATGGCGATCCATGTGCGCCCGACCGCCAAGCCCGAACCGTTCAGCGTATGTACGAACTCACTTTTGCCACCGCCCTTGGGCTTGAAACGGATTCCCCCCCGGCGGGCCTGGAACGCTTCGCAATTGGAGCAGGAAGAAATTTCCCGGAATTCATTGCTGGAAGGCAGCCAGACTTCGATGTCATAGGTTTTTGCCGAGGCAAAGCCCATGTCGCCGGTGCAGAGAAGCATTGTGCGATAGTGAAGACCCAACTCTTGCAGAATCGCTTCGGCATTTCGCGTCAGTGATTCGTGTTCCTCGTAACTTCGCTGCGGATGGGTGAATTTGAAGAGCTCCACTTTCTGAAACTGGTGCTGACGCAAGATTCCGCGCGTATCCTTTCCAGCCGCACCTGCTTCGGAGCGGAAGCACGCGGTCCACGCGGTTACCTTGATCGGCAGCTTTTCTTCGGAGAGCGTTTCGTCACGATAAAGATTGTGAAGCTCCACTTCACTGGTGGGGGTTAGCCAGAAGTCGGTGTCTTGGACCTTGAACAAATCTGCGGCAAATTTGGGCAATTGGCCGGCGGCAAGCAGTGAAGCGCTGTTTACCAGGAATGGGGGCAGAATCTCTGTGTAGCCGTGCTCGCGGGTATGCACGTCGAGGAAAAAATTCGCCAGAGCACGTTCGAGCCGCGCTCCCCAACCTTGGTACACGGCGAAGCGCGCGCCGGTAATTTTCGCGGCGGCGGTTAAATCCAGAATCCCGGCGCGCTCACCGACTTCCCAATGGGGCTTCGGCGCGAAATCAAACTTGGGCGCAGTTCCCCAGCGACGCGCCTCTATGTTGTCTGCCGCGCTGTGTCCGACTGGCACACTGGCGTGCGGCACGTTAGGAATCGTCAGAAGCAGCTCCCGCTGTTTCGCATCCAAGTGCGCGATGCGTTCATCCGCTGCTTTTATGCTTTCGGAGACCTCCTTCATTTCCGCAATCAGAGCGTCCGCGTTTTCCTTGGCTTTTTTCATCCGCGCGATTTCGTCGCTGGCCTTGTTTCGGCGCGCCTTGAGTTGCTCCGTCGCGGTGATCAGCTCGCGCCTCTCCTTATCTAGGGCGCGAAACCCATCGAGATCCAGAACCGTTGCGCGTTTCTTCGCCATCTCCGCAAAGATATCCAGATGCTCGCGGAAGTAACTCAAGTCATGCATAGATTTGAAAGAATAGCGGAAGAGCAGCTTTGGAGTCGACAGGGGAAAGAGGTCACCGCTTTTTGGCAATCAGGTTTTCTTCAGGGTGGCTTCGATAACAGCTTGCGGTTCGTCTGAGGGCAGGAAGACTGTGCCGGGGTTGTCCATGCCCAGCGGGGCGAGATCGGCGAGATGAAACTGCCTGCTGGGCAACGAAAGATGGATTTCGCTGACGTTCTCGAAATTGCTGAGGATGGCCTCGCCCATCGCGTACAGGGTGTGCTGGAGAGATTGGCTCTCGTGCTCCACAAAAGTCTCGAGGAGCATCTGTCTCACTGCATGCCATAAAATGCCGAACTCAGCGTCTTCTCCGCTGTACAGCCAATCTGCGCGAATTACTGTCGAAAGGATGCGGTCGGCTTCGTCTTGCAACGTCGTGTAAGGGTCCTTTTTGAAGTCCTCAAAGGCGGAGTTGGTTGTTTTCAGGACGACCAAATTTTGAATGCCGGAGCGCACTTGCGTGCCTTCGCGAGTTCCCGTCAGGAGGGAAGTGCGCTTTTCGTTTCCGGCGCGCGCGAAGGCGGAAGGGTGAAGTTTGCCGCCGTGCGGAATATGGGCCCAGATACTCTCTCTCCACTCGATAAGAACGCGTGTAACTTGAGGGTTGTAGGTCAGGAAATGCTCGATGATGTGCAACCCGAAGTTTTCGGGGGGTTCGATGGAATGCTGGCGCGCGAGGGCGTAAACGGTGTTTTTCATCGTGTCGGGCGGGAGGATTTTGCGATTGTCGCCTTGGACGTGGGCCGCTTCAAAATCACCCTCGAAGCGTATGGACAACGCGATTTCGCGGACGTCGTGGCGGCCTTGCTGCTTAGAGACACGCAGCAAGCGAATTCGCGAACTCCCGTAATTGTTCTCAGCAAGCGTTATCGCCATGGTGCGCTCCGAGCAGGTTCTGGTTAGCGTAGATTCTAGCGCAGCACGGCGCGTGGTCGATGGTATGCAAATAGAGAATCCATCACAGGCGCTCGGGCGTCAGAATGGCGGTCATCTCGAGGACCCGCTGATAATACTCCTGCTGCTTGAGCTGCGAGCCGGCTTCCCGATCGGCAATGAACGTCACATCGCCGTGAAGCTGCAGCGCCGATGCAGTTACCGATGCGGTGAGTGGTCCCTCAATGGCTTTGGCGATGGCCGCAGCTTTGGAAGAACCACTGGCGAGAAGGAGAATTCGCTTGGCTTCGAGAATGGTCCCGATACCCATGGTGATGGCGCACTGAGGGATCTCTTCTTCGGCGGCAAAAAACTTGCGGTTATCTTCGATGGTTTCTTTGCTAAGGACTTTCAAGCGGGTTCGCGAACCAAGGCTGGAAGTCGGTTCATTGAATCCGACATGGCCATTGCGCCCGATGCCGAGAATCTGCAGGTCAATGCCGCCGGAATCGCGGATGGCATTTTCGTAGGACGCGCAATACTGCTGATAGTTACCTTTTATCCCGCCGTCGGGTATGTGGACGTTGGCAGGGGCTACGTTCACGTGAGTGAAAAAATTCTGCTGCATGAAATGATGGAAGCTTTGCGGATGATTCGACGCCAGCCCCAGGTACTCGTCCAGGTTGAAAGTGACCACGCGAGAAAAATCTAATTTCTCTTCGCGGTGCAGACGCACGAGCTCGCCGTACATGCCCAGCATGGTGCTTCCCGTGGCTAGTCCCAGGCGCAGTGCGGGATTTCTGCGCACGGCATTCGCCACGGCGCGAGCCGCTTCGCGGCCGACCTCCTCCGGGCTTGCTTTCAATACCAATAGCATCTCTTCACCCTTGATAGCGCCCGCTTTGCGAATAGCGCGCGAGGAATTGCAATCAAATGCGTGAGTGTAACGCTTAATCCGATTTAAATGTGCCGCCAATTTATTGACAACCCGTTTCCAGAGCTATATAGCTAGGTCGCGTACAAGACTAGATCGACCGACCAGGCGAGAGCAGAAGAATGGCGCTTACCTTAACCGATTGGATCGTCATCGGAGTCTACCTGGCGTTAAACCTGCTCATTAGTCTCTATTACCGTCGCCGTTCCTCTGGCAGCACGGAGGAGTTTTTCGTCTCGGGACGAAACGTCTCGTGGTGGCTCGCGGGAACGTCGATGGTGGCGACAACGTTCGCGGCGGACACGCCGTTGCTGGTCACCGGGCTGGTGGCAAAGAATGGAATTTCCGGCAACTGGCTGTGGTGGTCGCAGTGCCTTTCGGGAATGATGACGGTTTTTTTCTTCGCGCGCTACTGGCGGCGCGCAGAAATCCTAACGGATGTCGAGTTTGTGGAGTTGCGTTATGGCGGGAAGCCGGCTGCATTCCTGCGCGGCTTTCGCGCGCTCTACCTAGGCGCGCTCATGAATTGCTTGATCCTCGGCTGGGTGATCAAGGCCATGATCAGCATCACGACGGTCTTGCTTGGCGATGCCATCGCGCAAGGTCGCGTGCTGGAAGTGACTGTCGGCAGGCACGCTCTGATGCATTACGCACTCGGGGCTCCGGCACATACCGCGCTTCTAATTTGCGTGTTGGTCCTCGTTCCCTTTACCGGAATTTATACGTTTATTGGCGGATTGTGGGGGGTGCTGGTCACCGACTTATTCCAGTTCATTTTGAAAATGTCCATGATCATCGTGCTCGCATGGGTCGCCGTCACTAAAATCGGCGGAATGTCGCTGCTGAAAGTTCAGTTGTCGCACGTTAACGACGTGGTGCGGCAGACGGGTCAGCCAACAGGTTCGATGCTGTCTTTCTTTCCCTCATTTCATTTGGGCTGGACTACAGACGCGATTTGGACGCTGCCAGTAATTACGTTTGTGCTGTATTTGGCGATGCAGTGGTGGGCGAGCTGGTATCCAGGCGCGGAGCCTGGTGGAGGCGGTTACGTGGCGCAGAGGATGTTCAGCGCCAAAGACGAGAAGAATTCGTTGGGCGCCACACTCTGGTTCAACATCGCACACTATGCCATGCGTTCCTGGCCTTGGATTGTCACCGGCCTCGTAGCTGTGGCTGTGTACTCCCCAGTTGGAGGATTGCATCCGAGCGCTGAATTTGCGGCGGAGCCGGAAAAGGGCTACGTGATGGTGCTGCGGGACTTTCTTCCGCCGGCACTGCGCGGCCTGATGGTCGCCGCATTCCTGGCGGCTTTCATGTCTACGGTCGGCACGCAGCTCAACTGGGGCACTTCGTACCTCATTAATGATTTCTATAGGCGCTTTGTGGTGCGCAAGGGCAGTGAAAAGCATTATGTTTTGGCGAGCAAGCTGTTCATCGTATTTCTGGTCATCTTGAGCGGCTACACCGCGGCGCACATCAGCTCGATTCAATCTGCGTGGCAGTTGTTGCTGGGCATGGGCGCGGGAACGGGGGGAGTGTTGCTGCTGCGTTGGTATTGGTGGCGCGTCAATGCCTGGAGCGAAATCTCCTCGATGATAGCGGCGTTCGTCGTATCCATGTCGTTGCAGCGGGTGACCTTTTCAGGAAACAGCTCCGTGGTGTTCGCCAAAACCACCATGATTACTGTCGTTGTCACCACCGTCGTGTGGTTAACCACCACGCTCCTTACACAGCCGGAAACCGACGAGCTCTTGACGAAATTTTACAGGCGCGTGCAGCCGACCATTCACGGGTGGAAGCGAATCGCGGCGCTTGCGCCGGAAATCACGCCGGTTCGCGATTTCGCGGCAAACACCTTCGATTGGGTGATGGGTTGCACGTTGGTTTATTGCACCATGTTTGGCATCGGCGAAATCGTTCTGCAGGCGTGGCTGACCGGTTTGATTCTATTGGTATGTGCCGCGATAGCAGGTTGGCTAATCTATTGGAGCCTCTCTAAACGCGGCTGGCAGACACTATCCGGAAGTGTCGAGACACCAGTGGCGGCCACAGAAGTGGGACTACAACAGACAGACTAGAGCTAAAGACGTTTTATGAGGTCGGTAAAGAGAAGGGGCGAAGATTTCTCTCCGCCCGTGGTAAGTCTGAACGATTCTGCGGTTACGTCTTTACGCGCGGAGTAGCCTTTTGCAGAACGGCGATCAACTCGCGCGCCGCGGGAGGAGCTTCCACTTTGGATTCGGTGATGATCTGCTCCGCGTTAACGTCGCGGCCGTAAAGCCGACGGTTTGCATCATTATCCGGACGCGCAGTTGAGCCCTCCAGAGAAACGCCGGCAAATACGCCGCGCGCACGAGAGTAACTTAGCATTTCGGCGCGGAACGTAACGTCGGTGGCAGCTTGCGCATCGCGGCCCTTCGGCCCGGCTGCAATCGAAGCGTCAGCTCCCAACTTCACTTTACTGCGCAGCAGACTCTCTGCTCCCCGAGCATTCATCACCAAGATGACGAAGTCCGTTGCCTGGCCGCCGATTTGTAAGCCCACACTCCCGGCTTCCAAAGCCATCATAGTAGGCGCGCCCCAAGGGCCCGAAAGGTCTTTGCCCGAACGGCAGACCATCACGCCTCGCCCGTAGCTACCGCCAACAATGAAGGCGGCCTTGACGACCGACGGGAACACTATGACGCAGCGCGATTTGTCGAGCAAATCCTGAGGAATATCGTCAGGTATGTCGAGGATTTCTTTGAGGACGGTCGCGGCATTTTGGATACGGTCGACTTCTTTTTCGTCCTTCTCCTTAGGCGCCGCAGAAAGAGACGACCATGAAAGGAAAATGACCGCCAGTGCGCCCGCCAGGAGCACGGTGAATCGCTTGTTATTCATTAGAACTGCCTCCTTTGGAATGACCAGGATGTCTTGCCCCGGAATGCCTCGTAAACTTTCAGGGAGTGCGCCGGTCGGATGCCAGAATGACGACCCCTCCGATTAGTGCCAGCGCTCCGACGATAGGCGGTATGGGAATCGTATTGTGCTCTTCCTTTGTGGCCTGGATCGGGCCGATATCCAGAACTTTTTTGTGCGTCGTGTATGTAATGCCCTGATAGACCAACGCGAAGATTCCGAGAACGATCAATACAATACCTAGAATTCGCATATGCTCGCTTTCTGGAAGTGGATCACGACCTGCGTAGCAGGTGACCCATCAACGTGACCAGGAAAAGGATCAGAAACAAGTAAAACAAAAACTTGGCAATGCTGGCCGCGGCCAGCGAGATGCCCGTGAATCCCAATAAACCGGCGATCAGCGCCACGATAAAAAACCCGAGTGCCCAGCGCAACATCTTCAACCTCCTGTCGTCGTCCTCATTGTTCGTAATGGAAGCGCCCAGTGTCGGAATCGGGCTGTGGATAGTTGGCCTGCGTGCCACACGCGGACCCACGATTCTTCTAAGACTATGGCACGAAGCCCGGACTCCCTCCATACGGCCTACACCCTACCGACATACGAACTGTCATGTAGTTGATGATTCGGCCGGGACGGGCGAAGGAACCTCCGCCGACGCCGTAAAGACTGCGAGATTTCGCCCGTCAGAATGTAAAAACTTCAGCGGGCGGGGACGCCGTCATTGCCGTACTAGAACTAACTCGGCTTCTAAACCTAAGGGATGCAGTGATTTGGGAAGCTCCGATAGGAAGGCCTAGGAATGGCCGGGGGAATGCTCCAACTTGAACTCGATTTGAGGTGTGTGCGCGGAAGGACGCAACAAGAAAATCAGCGGAGGGTTTCACCGGTTCTGCACCCTGCCCAAGCGCCTGGAGGAAAAAATGGAAGCTCTTCGTCTGTTAGTTGCTGATGACCACGAAATTGTGCGTAAGGGGCTGCGCGCGCTTCTGGAATCTCAACCCGGTTGGCAGGTTGCTGGAGAAGCAAGCGACGGGCGCGAAGCGGTAGAAAAGGCAAAGGAATTGCGGCCCGATGTCACTGTGCTTGACATCGGAATGCCTTCGTTAAACGGTTTGGAAGCCACCCGTCAAATGCTCAAGAACGATGCCCGCGCGAAGATCCTCATTCTTACCATGCATGAATCTGATCCCTTGATTCGAGATGTGCTGGACGCCGGAGCGCGTGGATACGTGCTAAAAACCGATGCGAGCAGGGATCTGGTGACAGCGGTGAACGCGGTGCGCAGCAACAAAACCTTCTTTACCGCCAAGGTCGCGCAGATGGTTTTGGATGGGTACCTGGATCAAGGGGTGAAGAAGGAGAAGCCGCCGGCTGAGTCTCCGAAAACGCGGCTCACCCCTCGCCAGCGCGAGATTGTGCAATTGCTTGCGGAAGGCAAGAGCAGCAAGGAAGTGGCGGTGGAGTTAGGTCTAAGCGTAAAGACGGCGGAAACCCACCGTGCCAACATCATGCGGCGGCTTGACTGCCACTCGGTCAGTGAGTTGGTCAGGTACGCCGTTCGCAATAACATCATCGAAGCCTGAAGCCACCGCATCGGAACCGGAAGTCCCTCCGTGTCTGTAGGGCACCAAACATTACCACCTAGGGTTGCCTCGATTCTCCGCCGTATTCCTTGACTGGCTGCTCCCATGTTTTCCTAGAGGCGGATCACCAATAGGAGGTTTCCATGAACTGGGACCGAGTCGAAGGAAAGTGGAAGCAAGCGGTGGGAAAGGTTAAGGAAAAGTGGGGCAGGCTCACGGATGATGACCTTCAGATGATTGGCGGCAAACGCGATCAACTCGTAGGTAAGATTCAAGAGCGCTACGGAATTGCCAAGGATGAGGCCGAGCGGCAAGTGGATGAGTTTTCGCACACCTACGGCACGGAAGAAGCTACCACGCGCGACAAAATCCGCACCGCGGGTCGATAGCAAAATTGCACATCGAGTGCTGTCGGGAGCCGGAGCGAGGTGTGCTCCGGCTCTTCTTTTGCTGCTTCCTGCTAACGCAGTGCTTCGATTGCATGATCGTAGCCGGTCATTTCCAAGTATCCCACACCGCTTGTCGACAATCCGTTTCGCTTGCCCGTTAAGGTGACGGCGCCTTCCCAGTAGGCCGGGACGAACCCAGAGGAGGTAAGTTCCTGCGAAGGCAGCAAGGTCGTACATTCCAGCGCAAGACCGAGCTTGGGCACCAGAATTTTCCACTGCACCGGATACACCGCACGAGTTGCGAGACTGGTCCAGGTGGTCCCAGCAGGTTCCATCATGAATTCATCTTTGCTCAGATGCGTAGCGGCGCCGCGGGAATCAATGAGGGTTCCTGCGGAATAGGAGTCGATCGAACCATCCTTGTGGCGAATGCGGAAGAGCATCAGCTCGGTGTTGTCTTGGAGTTGAATGCTTATCCAATCCCATCCAACCTGATCGGGCGCGAGCTGATGCGTGAAAAATTCGTGATCCATCCATGTTGCGCCCGCCACCTCAAAGGTCCTGCCAGCAAGTTGAAGTCTCCCGGTTGTGTTCAGGCGCGTTAGCGAGATGTAGTGAGAGGCTCGTCCTGCTCCCGCGGCTTTTTGGCTAACGCCATTTTCGCCATGAATCACGGGCGGCTTTGCGGAGCGAAACGTAAGTTGAAAAGCGAAGCGCTCGTTGATCGCACGTAACGTTTGTTCGCCGCCATGCCACGCAACTTGCCAATTGCCGTTCCAGATTCGACCCTCTGCCTCGCTTGCGCCCGCTATGCCGGGGCCAGCGCGATTCGTGCGTTCCGTGTGAAAGAATTTGCCGCCATCCAAATCGCTTAGTGCCAGGTGCGCTAAATACAAGTCCCGCACATCCCAACTTCCAGTGTCTTTAGAATCGCGATTGACGCCCTGCCGGAAAAATGTCAATTCAAATCCGAATCGATGGCCTGCGGTGGTCTTTACGTTGCCGGTGTAATACCACCATTCCGTCTGGAAATCCGGGTGATTAAAGTGATCCCGAGGAAACTCGTAACGATAGCCAGGAAGAGCATCCCTGTATTGCGCTGTCGCGGTAGCGACGAAAATAAATAGGACCGCTACCCGAGCACAGCTACTCTTCATGGACAACCTCGAGCGGGTTCAGTCGCACGGCAACGCGCGCAGGATACAACCCGGCCACGACGGTTGCGGCATACACTACGGTCAAAGCTCCCAGGAGTACCGCCACCGGCCAGTGAAATCGAATCGTCCAGCCGAACGACTGCTTATTGACCACATAGATCAAAATCAAGGAAAGCGCAAAGCCCAGAATGATCCCGGCGAAATTGGCCAGCAAACCAATTAAGCCTGCTTCGATCACAATGAGCTTGCGAATTTGTCCACTTGCGGCGCCTAGAAATCGAAGCAGTCCAAGCTCGCGGCGCCGGTCGATCACCAGAGCCAGCAAAGCGCCAGCGACGCCCATCACAGCAATGAGCACCGCGATTGCCTCGAGGGCATACGTAATCGCAAACGTACGGTCGAAGATGCGCAGTGCCTCGCCACGCAGGTCGCGATTGGTGAACATCAGCACGCGGCGCCCGGCCGCCGCCCCTGTGATTTCCGCTCGGACCTCTTCTAAACGCGCGTTGGGAGCCACATAGATGGCGAGGTTTGAGGCGGCGGGGTCCGGCAGATAGCGCAGCATGACATTGCGATCCATCAAAATGCTGCCGCGCTCGCTGGAATAGTCATAGTAAACGTCGGCGACGCGAAACGAATCGCGGTTTTCGCCAAGAGAGAGCGTTATGGAATCTCCCGCGCGCAGACTATGCTTACTCGCAAATGGCTCGCTCACGAGCACCGCGTTGGAATCGCGCAGCTCTGCCAAGACCTCATTGGTCTTTCGTCCGGATAGAAAATCGGCATTGTGATAGGAACGCAGGATGTTCAGCTCAATGGATCCAAGGCCAGCAGGCATGTCTTCATAGCTGATTTCGTATTCGCGAAGCCGGTCAATTGCCGCGACGCCCGGAAGCCGGGCAATTTTATCCGTGAGTTCCACGGAAATTGTGGGATGCCGGTCCGCGGCGGGGCCCCCCGCCGGCCGCAGGTACAAGTCCGCAGGAAGCTGATCGCCCATCCAAAGCAAAACCGTTTCGCGAAAGCTGCCGACCATGATGCCAACTGCGGTCATCATGGCAATTGCCGTCGAAAGTGCGCCGACCAGCACGGAAGTGCGCCGCAGCGAAGAGGACAGACTGCGCGACGCGAGCAGTGCCTCCACCCCCAAGACTCGCCTGAGCGTGCGCGAAGCAAGCCTGGCAATGGCATCGACCAAGGCCGGCATCGCAAATGCCGAAGCGCCGATGAGCAGAAGGGCCGCGAAATAACCGAACAGCGGCTTGCCGCCAATTGCCGGCGCTCGCGAAGCTGCCGCAGCCGCAAATCCAAGGGCAAGAGCAATCCAAATATCGCGCGTCTTCTGCACACGCGTCGTGTACTCCCGCCGCCCCTGCGCCATGGCCTCGATCGGCGGAACGAAGGAAGCCTCTCGCGCGGGCGCGTAGGCTGAAGCTACGGCAACTCCCACTCCGATCAGTACCGCGAGCAAAACCGACACCGGCGTCAACACAATCGCGCCCGGCCGGCTGCTGACGTACAGCGCCTCCACCGTTTCTCCCATCAAATGGACCGCTCCGCCAGCCATGAATCGGCCCAAGGGCAGCGCGACCAGCGCGCCAAGAAATCCGAAGCAGGCAGCCTCTCCCACAAACGCGGCCAGAACCAAAGCGCGGCCTGCGCCCAGGGCGCGTACAATTCCAATTTCGGCGCGCCGCCGCACGACCGAAACGGAAATCGTGTTGTAGATCAAGAACGCGCCCACGATCAGCGCGATGTAACTCAGCAGCCGCAGGTTCCAGCGAAACGCCGCCAGCATACGGCGATTCTCTTTGGTCCCCGCGCCCGCCGCGCGCACCTGCATGCCCGCTGGCAGTGCTTGGCGAAGGCGTTCTTGCCATTCGTCGAGAGTTGGAGATTGCGGAACCTGAACCAAGATGCGATCGATTCGGCCGTGGCGCCTCAGCGCGTATTGCGCTGCGGAAATATCCATCACAATCGCTGATGTACTGCCGTTCGAGTCCGGAAAAGGGCCGCGCACGATGTAAGTTGCAACCTGGTCATTAATGAGCAACTCGATCGTCTGGCCGCTCTTTCTCCCCAAGCTCTCGCCAACCCAGATGCTGTCTTTCGCCGCCAAGTATTTCCAGGTGTCATCGCCGCCAGCAAGCGGGAAGGAACTGCTGCCGCGGCCAGCTTCCGCGACGAGATCGAGCCCGACCAGCGGCAGGGTTTGCTTGCTCTCCGCGATCACCGCATAGTCCTCGATTCGAGGCGTAACACGAAACGCATATGGCAGGGTTTCCAGTGTTCCCACCACGTTTTCCGGCACCCCGCCCGCAGTTACGATTTCGAGATCGCTATCCCCGGCAAGCGTTTCCAGGGATGAACGGAACGAACCCGCCGCAGCCGTTCCTGCCAAATCGATAGCCAAAACCACCGCCACGCCCAGCGCAATCGCTAGCAGTGTCAACGATGTGCGCACCGGTTCGCGAAACAAGGGACGGACAATTAAGCGATAAAAAATCAGCAGTTGCGACATCTCTAGCGCCGGATCACTTCCGCGATTTGCCCATCGCGGAGCTTCACCACAACATCCGCCAACGCCGCGGCTTCCACACTGTGGGTCGCCATTACCGTCGCGGTGTTTTGCTGCCGCGTGAGCCGCTGCAGCAGGGAAAGGATCAAATTTCCGGTCGCAGTGTCCAAATTCCCGGTCGGCTCGTCCGCCAGCAAAATCGCCGGGCTTTGCACCAGCGCTCTCGCGATCGCCACGCGTTGCATCTGTCCGCCCGAAAGCTGATGCGGATAGCGCGCGCCGAGGTCTTCCAGCTCCACCCAGGCAAGCCGCTCCCGCGCGATTTCGCGCACGTTCTTTTTGCCTGCTAACAACAGTGGCAGCTCCACATTTTCAAATACCGTCAGCGTGTGAATCAGTTGAAATGACTGAAAAATGAAGCCGACTTTTTCGCGGCGAATTCTAGCCAAGGCGTCATCCTTCAGCGACGACGTCGCCACATCATCCACAAGCACCACGCCCGAACTCGGAAAGTCCATCGCGCCCGCCAGGCTCAACAAGGTCGATTTGCCGCAGCCGCTGCGTCCCACTAGCGCAACGAATTCTCCGCGCGAAACCTCCAGCGATAAATTGTTGAGCGCGCGCACCGGCTGTCCATCGGTGAAATAGTCCTTGGTGACGCTTTGAAGCGCGAGAATCGGCATGAGGGGAAATGATGGCCTAAATGATTGTGGCGCAGCAACCATGCTGCGCCACGAGGCTGCAAAACTCCTGGGGTCCGGTTTTTCTACCGCTTCACCGCAGCTAACGCATTTTCAATCGCTGCCGTAACTTCTGCCGAATCGGGCGTCACCTTAGGCTCGAAACGCGCAACGATCTGCCCGTCCGCCCCGACCAGGAATTTCGTGAAGTTCCATTGAATGTCGCCGCCGGTCTTCGGGTTCGCGGACTTGTCCGTCAAATATTGATACAGCGGCGTTTTGTCCTCGCCCTTCACCGAAACCTTGGACATCATCGGAAAGGTCACATTGTATTTTGACTGGCAGAACGTCTTGATCTCCTGGTTCGTTCCCGGTTCCTGGGCACCAAAGTTATTCGCCGGGATGCCGACGATCACAAAGCCGCGCTCCTTGTACTTCTCATAGATCGCTTCAAGCGCCGTGTATCGCGGCGTGAAGCCGCACCGGCTCGCGACGTTCACGAGCATCAGCACCTTGCCCTTGTACGCCGACAGCGGAGCGGGCTGGCCGTCGATGGTGTTGAGTGTGTAATCGAAAACGCTCTTCTCGCCGCCTGTCACTCCCGCAGCGCTGATGAGCAAGCAAAGCATGGCCGCAACGAATAGCTTGGTCATTTTTCCTCCATGATTCTTTTACATGGAATCGTCGCCGGCTGCAAATCGGTCCGAAGCTCGGCATGACTGCACTACAGGCTCTGCCTTGCTGATATTCCGATGGACCTTACTTTTCCGAGCCCACCCCGCCCCGACGGTTCCCATTGAGCCTGCACCGCCAGTGTTATAGACTTCGCCCGCGTCAGTTCCGGAAGATTTCACAAAACGCAGGGGACCGGCTCTTCCGCTTCGCCGCTCAGGCGGGCAGTGGGAGTCGGCGCGTGCCATAGTAGCGGCGAGCTTTAGAGGAGGCTAGATGCTGTATGCGTCTGAGGTAGCGGTCGCGCACCGCAACCTGGCAACGATAGACCTCGTCATCATCGGAGTCTATTTCGCCATCGTGTTTGGCATCGGCATGTACTTCGCCCGGAAAGAACGAACCTCCGAGGACTACTTCCTCGCGGGCCGCGATATTGGATGGTTCTTCATTGGCGCGTCTTTGTTCGTGTCGAACATTTCAACCGAGCACTTCATCGGCCTGTCAGGGACGGGTGCCTCTTCCGGATTGGCCGTCGGCCATTTTGAATGGCTGGCCTGTTTGATTTTGCTGATCCTCGGTTGGGTCTTCGTGCCTTTCTACTTGCGTAGCAACGTTTTTACCATGCCAGAATTTTTGGAGCGGCGCTTTAATCGGGCGTCCGCCGTCTATCTCGCAGGAATCTCGATCATTGCCTACATCTTCACAAAAATTTCCGTGCAGCTTTATGCGGCAAGCGTGGTTCTGGAGCGCGTCGCGGGTTGGTCGCTCTGGAAAACCGCGGTGGTCTTGGTCATCGCCACTGGAATCTACACCGTCGCCGGCGGTTTGGCCGCTGTCATCTACACCGACACGGTCCAGACTCTAATCTTGATCACCGGCGCTGTCGCCCTCACGATTATCGGCCTGGGACGCGTCGGCGGTCTCGAACACCTCCGCACCATGGTGCCTCCCGATTACTTCCACATGATCAAGCCGATTTCGGATCCGAATTTTCCATGGACCGGTATCTTTTTCGGCGCGCCTATTCTCGGCATCTGGTATTGGTGTACAGACCAGGTCATAGTGCAGCGCGTGCTCTCCGCGCGTGACGAGGGCCACGCCAAAGCCGGAACGATTTTCGCCGGCTTCCTAAAGATTCTGCCCGTCTTCATGCTCGTTCTCCCCGGCATCATAGCCTTCGCTCTTTTCCCCGACCAGGTCAAAAAGCCCGACTTCGCCTACCCAACGCTCGTTCTTAATCTGCTTCCCGTTGGCCTGGTTGGGCTCGTGATGGCTGCTTTGCTTGCCGCTGTAATGGGTGCCATGAGCTCGGTCTTCAATTCCGCCTCCACGCTCGTCACTCTCGACTTCTACAAAAAGATTCGTCCCCAAGCGTCCGAGAAGCAGCTCGTCAATTTCGGCCGCATCGCCACAGGCATCATGGTGCTCCTCGGCCTGCTCTGGGTTCCTTTCATCGGATATATCAGCAGCCAGCTTTATATTTATCTGCAAAGCGTTCAGGCCTATATCAGCCCGCCGATTTCGGCGTGCTTTATTCTCGGCATCCTCTGGCCTCGCCTCAACGGCGCAGGCTCCATCAGCGCGCTGCTGACCGGCTTTGTATTGGGCGCGACGCGCTTCATTCTCGAGCTTGCTGATCGCGCTGGTGGGAGCCATTTCCAGTCACCGGCCGTCCGGTGGTTGATCGACATGAATTTCTTGCATTACGCGATTTTCATGTTCGTCATCTGCTCCACGGTGCTCATCGGCGTGAGCCTGATGACGCCCGCTCCCAATCGGGAGCGTCTCGCGGGGCTGACCTTCGCCACCGTCGACGAAAAGATGGCGGCCGTGCCCGTGGGCACCTCTGTTAGGAAACCCGCGTACGAAACCCCTGCGGAGCGCCGCATCAACATCATCTTCAGCCTTTTGCTCCTGGGCACGGTCATAAGCTTGTGGATTTACTTCCGGTAAGACCTTGCCGGCAACACGAATCCCATGAGCGCAACCTACATCCAAGCTTTGAAGGCGAATGTCACCCAGCAGGAAGCTCTGCGCACGTTTTCCGGTGCAGGGTTCTCCAACCTGTACTGGAGATTGCGTAGCGGCCCGCTGCGCAGAATCGCGGATGTCTATGTTCCGTATTGGCTGTATCGCGTTCGCTACAATATGGGACGCGCCGCGCACTCTACTCTTTTCGCCATAGATGCCGTGAACGGTTCCCTCGACCTCTTCACCTTTCCGCGCATGCCAGACGCAGCGGACCTGATTAGCGTCTGCACGCGAAATCACGTAGCGCCTTCACTGCAGCAATCTGTCGCCGAGGCCTTGCTCCGCCAAAAGGTTCTGCGCGTCATTTTCCAGCAAGGGTTCTTCAAGATACGTGACTTGAACTTGGAAATAGCGCCGGAACCCCTCGATCTTCATATTCCGTATTGGCTTGGCTTCTACGGCCACGCCGCTGCTCGCTGTCGCGTGCTGAACGCGGTGCGCCGCCGCATGGAGGGCGCCAAGGCTTCCGCGCTGTTTGAGACCTGGCTTACGGCGTGATCGAGGCAACATTTTGGGGAAGTGGAGTTCTTCCGCACGCATCGTTTTCTCGAAACGGACCATAGGGAGACAATTCATGCTCGTTTTTGCAAAACGCTCCGCTCGGACTCTGCTTGTGTTCGCGTTCTGCGCAACATGCGCCTCTGGGCAAGGCTGGCAACACGTTGGAACCGTTCAGCGAGTGGAAAGGCTGCAAGATGGTGTGGAGCTCACTGCTGGCCGTGCCAAAGTCCGCGTCACTACATTCAATGACAGCGTTATCCGCGTGCGCGTCGCCCCTCAGGGCAATTTCCCAAGAGATTCGTCTTGGGCGGTGATCGCGGATGCGCACCCGGCGGCACTGAAAGTAGAAGATGCAAAGAATGAGCTAAAGATGACCGCCGCAAATACGACCGTCGTCGTCCAGAAGTCGCCGTTGCTCATCCGCTTTGCCGATGCCTCCGGAAACGTGCTTCTCGCCGATGAGCCCTCCCTCCCGATGGCCTTTGACGGCCCCCGTGTCCACGTCTGGAAAAAAATGCCCGCTGACGAAAACTACTACGGCCTGGGTGACAAGACCGGACCCATGAATCGTCGCAATCGTGCGTTCACCATGTGGAACACTGACCAGTTCGGCTGGAGCGAGTCTACCGATCCCCTGTACAAAGCCATCACCTTCTTCATGGGCCTGCGCAAAGGCACCGCCTGGGGCGTGTTCTTTGACAACACCTACCGCAGCAGCTTCGATTTCGGCAAGGAATCACAGGACTATTTTTCTTTCGGCGCCGAAGGCGGGGAACTCAACTACTACTTTTTCGCCGGCCCTGATCCTAGAAAAGTCGTCCAGGAATACACCGCGCTCGTCGGGCGTTCCCCCCTGCCACCGCTCTGGACCCTCGGCTACCAGCAGAGCCGCTACAGCTACTATCCTGAGGCTCGCGTCCGCGAAATTGCCGCCACGCTCCGCGAAAAGAAAATTCCCGCTGACGTCATCTATCTCGACATCGATTACCAGCAGGGCAACACCCCCTTCACCATCAATCGCGAATATTTCCCCCACTTCGAGCAAATGGTTTCGGACCTGCGCTCGCAAGGCTTTCGGCTCATTACCATCACCGACCTGCACATCAAGAAGGACCCCAACCACGGCTACGCGCCCTACGACTCCGGCACTAAGAACGACGTATTCGTAAAAAATCCAGACGGCTCCACCTTCGTCGGCATCGTCTGGCCCGGCGAGAGCGTTTTCCCCGATTTCACGCTTACCCGCGCACGCGACTGGTGGGGCACGCTCTACAAAGATTTCGTCGCCATGGGCGTCGCTGGCTTTTGGAATGATATGGACGAGCCCGCCCTTTTCGAGCGCGCCGATAAGACGATGCCGCTCGACACTCGCCACCGCCTCGACGACGGCACCACGCTCGATCATCGCGCCATCCATAACGTCTACGGCATGGAAAATGTTCGCGCCACCTACGAGGGCCTGCGCAAGTTGCAACCCGACGAGCGCCCCTTCGTGCTGACCCGTGCCGCGTACTCCGGCACGCAGCGCTACGCCGCAACCTGGACCGGCGACAACAGCAGTACCTGGAATCATCTCAACATGAGCACGCCCATGCTCCTCAGCCTGGGCCTTTGCGGCTACACCATGGTCGGCGACGACATCGGCGGCTTCGCCGGCTCGCCGCCTGCCGATCTACTCACCCGCTGGTTCGAGGTTGGCGCCCTGAATCCCATCTTCCGCGACCACACTGCAAAAGGCACCGCCGATCAGGAGCCTTGGGTTCACGGCCCGCAGCACGAAGCCATCCGCCGCCGCTACGTCGAGCTACGTTACAAATTGCTTCCCTACATCTACACCATCGTCGAGGAAAGCACGCGCACCGGTCTTCCTTTCATGCGCCCTGTGTTCCTCGACTATCCGCAAGCCGAAGACTTCTACGGCAACAATCGCGATTTTCTCTTTGGAAGCGATCTGTTCGTCGCGCCGGTCACCACCGAAATGGTCGACGCCGAAGAAGTGCAGCTCCCACCCGGCGACTGGTACGACTATTGGACCTCGCAAAAGCTCAGCAGCAAAACCAAAATCACTCTGCATCCCGCGCTCGACGAGATGCCTCTCTACGTTCGCGCCGGCGCCATCATTCCCACGCAGCCCGTCGTGCAAAATGCCAGCGCAAAACCTGACGGCCCTCTTCAATTGCGCGTCTATCCTGGAGAAGACTGCCGCGGCGCGCTATACCAAGACGACGGCCACACTTTCGCGTATCAAAAGGGAGACTTTCTCCGCGTGAGTTATTCCTGCAAAGTCTCGCCCGCGTCTATCGCAGTCACCAGCAGCACAACCAACAGCTCTTTTCAGCCGTGGTGGAGCAACGCCGATGTAACCATCTTCGGCCTCAGTGCGGAGCCCAAGGAACTCCGTCTAGGAGATCACGTGATTCACGGTTGGAATTACGACGCCAGCGCGCACTCCGTCACCTTGAGCGTGCCCGAGGCCGCCAAGAACTGGACCCTTCAACTGACGCTGTGATCTTAATTCAGCGCAAAGATCGAAAGCGATTGCCCATGGACGCGGACATGAATTTCTTTGCCCGCCAAGGTCGCCTCCGCGTCCCCTAATAAACGCGAAAGCTTCACCGCAGATTGCGCTGGCGTATCGCTCAGCGGCACTTGGAGTTCGTGCGCTTGCGCCGAGTTATTGAACACAACAAGCAATTGCTCTTCCTCGCTTTCGCGCAAGAAAACGTAACAGCTCTCATCGGAAAAAAGATGCCACAAACGGCCACTGCCAAGGGCGGTGTGCGCGCGCCGCAAACTGAGAAGCGCCCGAACATAGAAGAAGATTTCCTGCTGCTCACGCGATCGGCCCTCGTCCGTGAACGCATTTCGCGCATCCTCGCGCCAGCCCCCGGGAAAATCGCGCCGATTGTCCGGATCGCCTCCGCCCGTCATTCCGATTTCATCGCCGTAGTAAATCTGCGGAATCCCGCGCAGTGTCAGCGTCAACGCAAACGCTAATTTCGTCGCCGAGATTCCCTGTGCACTCGCAAACCGCGTCACGTCGTGGTTCCCAAAAAATGTAACCAACTCCTCCGGCTGCGGATACAGCGAATCATGCCGCAGCACGTCCGCAATGCGTCCCACAGGCGCGCCCTTCAGCAAGACATCGCGCAGCACGAAATACAACGGATAGTCGAAAAGCGTGCTCACCCCGCTGTCGATCCCGTCGTCCCGCCTCTGCCCACCCGCAAAAAACGAAGTCACGGCCGCATCCGGATGAAACACCTCTCCAATCGTGGTCAACTGCGGATAGATCCCCCGCAGTCCCGCGTGCCACCGCGACCAGAATTGCCGCGAAACATAGGGAAAGGTGTCGACGCGAAATCCGTCCAGTCCTGACGCCTCCGTCCACCAAATCGCGTTTTGCAACAAATACTGCGCCACTACCGGATTTTCTGTATTCATGTCCGGAAGAACGCCCGCAAACCATCCTTCCGTCAGGTTTCGCCACAGTCGCGGCGGCGCGTGTGGATCAGCAATCGCTTCAAACAAGTCATGGTTCTGGTTCGGCGCTTCACCATAAAAACTGCCGTTCACTGGCGTCGAGGCATTCAAGTGATGCTGCACAGTCCCGTGAAACCAGTCCGGCAGCGGCGGCTTCTGAGCCCACGGATGTTTTGGCCCAACATGATTCGGCACAATATCGAACAAGACTTTCATGCGTTGTTGATGCGCCGCAGAGACAAGCTCTTGATACTCGCGCAGATTTCCCAGGTGCGGCTCGACCGCATACAGATCCACCGCCCCGTATCCGTGATAATCCTCCGCCCCTCCGTTCTTCACGATCGGCGTCAGCCACAACGTCGTAACGCCCAAATCTTTCAAATAGTCCAGATGCTCCCGAATTCCGCGCAAATCGCCGCCGTGATAATCCCGCGCCTTCGCACGATCATGCGATCCCGGCGCTTCTGCCGGCTCGTCATTCGTCGCATCGCCATTAGCAAAGCGGTCCGGCATGATCAGATAGATCACGTCTTCTGTGGTCACGCCCTGAAATTTGTGAATGGTTTGCTCGCGCGCCGCAAGCGGCAGTTCAAACGATGTCGAGCCTGTCGGAGTGGTGATCCGGCACACCGCCGTTCCCGATTTCAAGTCCGTCCCAAGTTTTAGCCAGACAAAAAGGTAATTGCCCGCGGCTGTAGACTGTGTCCGTCCGACAATCAGCTCTGGAAGATTGCAGCTGACTCCGGTTGCCTCCAGATGCCGCCCACTGAGCAGCACCATCAGCTCCGGCGTGAGCCGTAGCCACCAATTCGGCGGCTCAACTTTGGTCACAACAGGAGAATCGTCTGGAGAACTCGCGACCTGCCCTGGCCATGCGCGCGTATTGTCCGCGGCAGGACTGGCGGCGAAAATACAAAGGAAGGCAAACAGTACGAATAGGCGGAGTCGCAACGCGCGTAGCACGCCGCAAGCATAAGAAAAACGAAGCTTCTTCGCTAGCCCGCGATTTTGCTCGCTGCCTCGGTGAACACCAGCGCCCCAAACGCATCCGGCACGTGAAAATTCGGCGCGGGCGTATTCGTCGGCCGCCAAGCCGAATAGAAACGCGGCTCCTCCGCTCCTTCCACCCGGAAAAAATTCACCCTCCACACCGCTGGCATCTCAAGACGCGCAACCAAACTTTTCATCGGCAGCGCCACGGTCCCCTGCCATTGCTTCGTCTGCTCATTGATACTCACTCGCCGGCGCAGCCCGCTGCGCAAGTCGCGCTTTTCTCCCGGCGCAATCTCCAGATCAATCCACAAACCATTCGGCGCCACTTCGATCTCCTTGTAACAGCTCGAATGCGACCCGCGCGGCTGCAGGAATATTTCGCAGACGTCGCGCTCCCAAAGCCCATCCCGCCTTCCCGACGGCTCGCCATCCGCAAAAACGGTGAGGCTGCGGTACCGCGCGTCGAATCGCACGAACAAGAACTCCGCATTCCAAAGCAGGCGCACCTCCGTTTCCCGCCGCGTATCCGCGTTCTTGCCTTGCCAGTCCGCGCTAAAGCAAACAGGCGGCGCCGTTTCCCAAGCGCCCGCCGGCGGGAATCCCTCCGCGTCCACCGCACCCACCAATCGAACCGCAAACGCGGTATCTGTCCGGAGGTCACCCATAGGCGCTTCTGATGTTCGCACGACTCGCCCGTTCTCTCGCGAAGCGTGCTCATTCAATTACATCACCGCCTGCCGCCGGCCCGCCTCCACCCGCAAACTGTTTGCGCACGCCCTCCATTCGCGCAAAAAGCACAGCCCTAACCCTGTGCTAGCATCGATTTTGCCCAATTTCTGCCCGCTTCACGCGCGAAGCGCCGAACAGTTCAGGAGGCCTCAGCATGGTCGAGACGGTTAGCACCGAGCAATTCACCACCGGAGCCATACGCCGCAAACCCGAAGATTTCGAATTCGTAAAATTTAGCATGGACGCCGGCGTCGCCCGCCTCACCCTCAATCGCCCCGATCACAACCTCCTCAACGAAGCCATGCTCCGTGAGATTGCCGACGGCATCATTTTCGCCGGCGAGCGTGATGACGTGAAGCTCATCGCCATCGATTCCGCCTGCAAGGTTTTCAGCGGCGGCGTCGACATCGGCGAATACACCGCGCAGCGTGTCTACCAGATGCTCGATGCGTTTCAAGCCGCGTTCGCCGCCATGCTGGAGGTCAGCAAGCCGGTTCTCTGCGTCGTAAACGGTCCAGCCATCGGCGGCGGCGCCGAGCTGGCCGCTTTCGGCGATCTCGTGGTCGCTACTCCGAAGGCCCGCTTCGCGCAACCCGAAATCTCCATTGGCGTCTTTCCGCCTCTAGCCTCCACCATCCTTCCTTTCCTCGTCGGACCAAAGCGCGCTCTCGAAATCATCCTCACCGGAGAAGCCATCACCGCCGAACGCGCCCTCGAGCTCGGCTTGATCACTCGCCTGGTCCCCGAAGCCAAGCTCGATGCCACCGTCAACGAGCTCGTCGCACGTATCACCTCGCATTCCGGTCCCGTCCTGGCCATGGCCAAAAAAGCCATTCTCGGAGGTATGGGCCTCTCCCTCCGCGAGGGCCTGAAGAAATCCATGAGCATTTTTCTCAACGAGCTATACAAACTCGAAGATTCCCAGGAAGGCCTCCGCGCACTCGTCGAAAAGCGCAAGCCCAACTGGAAGAATCGCTGATGCGAGTTCCGAATTCCCGCCCAGTCGTTGTAGGGGCGCGCGCTTCAGCGCGTCCCAGCGCGAGCGAAGCGAGCAAGAGTCGCAGCGCCGTGCAAGCCGCCTCGTTCGCGGCTCAATTGACTCCGTCTTTTTTGCGTCATACACTCAGGGTTCCATTTTGCAGGCAAGGGCAGCGGGGAAGGCCGTGCGAATCGGCCGCGGTCCCGCCACTGTGATCGGCTGAAACGCCGTAAGCCAGGCTACCCTCCCGAGCCGCGGAGATTGCGTCTTTCGCGAGAAGAGCCGCCATCTTTGAGCCCCAGTGCTGCTCGCATGGGGCTTTTTCATTTGCGCTTCTCGCAGCAGGGGATCGTGTTGCGAATTCGAATTCAACCGAAGCTCAGACCTCTTGTGGCCGCGGCCTTCTCTTTATTCTGCGGCGCCGCAATCTCTGCTTCGCAACAAACCCCGCCGCCGCCCCGGACAATTCCAGTCTATCGCCAAGTCACCGACGAAATCGGACGCACCATCCGTATCCCCCAGGACATTCATCGCATTGTTTCGCTAGCCCCTAATCTTACGGAGACCATCTACGCGCTCGGCCTGCAGGACCGCCTCGTCGGAGACACCGACTACTGCGATTTCCCGCCCGAAGCAAAACAAAAAACCAAAGTTGGTGGCGCCATCAATCCCAGTCTCGAAGCTATCGCCGCTCTCCACCCCGATCTTGTGTTAGTCACGAAAAATCTCAACCGCCTCGAAACCGTGGAAGCTCTCGAGGAAATCGGAATCCCTTCCTACGCCACAGATCCTCATACCGTTGAGGCCATCATCGCCTCGGTCGCTCGCCTTTCCGGCCTGCTCGGTGCGACGGAAACCGGCGCCGCGCTCGCCGCCGATCTCGAGCGCCAGGTATCGGCCCTCCGCGACCATCTTGCCTCGCTGACTCCACGCCGCGTTCTTTTCATCGTGTGGATCGAACCGCTCATTTCCATTGGCAAGGACACCTTTATCGCAGACGCTCTCCGCGATGCCGGCGCCGTCTCCGTCATCGATTCATCGCAGAACTGGCCGCAGGTAAGTCTCGAAGAAGTCGTCCGTCTTCAGCCCGACTTTCTGATTTTTGTCGAATCGCATTCGGGCGCCGCGCCGCATAGCGCGGAGTCCCTTGCCGACCTTCCCGGCTGGCGTCTGCTCAACGCGGTTCGCAACCACCGCTATGCCACGATAAGCGATGCCATCAATCGCCCGGCCCCGCGGCTCATCTCTGCCGTGGAAGACCTTGCGCGACAACTACACCCGGATGCATTCACCGAGAAACCGGAGAGTAACGAGAGAACAAATCCGCAAGCGTCTGCGCTATATCCTCGCGCTATTTCGTCGGATGACCATTGCGCTACCAAGGAACAAGCATGCGCCCGCTGACCTTGCGACGCCTCTTCCTTCAATGCAGCTTGCTGGCCGCCATCCTTTTTGTGGTTGTAGTCGTTGCGCTCAAACTCGGCGCTGTTCCCGTTTCCCTCTATGGCCTTGGCCGCGACCTGATTAGTGTTTTGCTCCACCAAACGAAAGCTCTCACCAGCGATTACGGCATGATCGTCATCGAAATCCGCCTGCCCCGCATTCTCTTGGCGATCATGGTCGGCGCATCCCTTTCCGTTGCCGGAACCAGCTTTCAGGCGCTGCTTCGCAATCCACTCGCCGATCCGTACGTACTCGGCGTATCTAGCGGCGCCGCGCTCGGCGCTGTCCTCGCTCTTATCGCGGAGCCGCACCTGCCACTCCCGGTCTGGCTTGCTGCCATCTTCACACCTTTCGGCGCATCCCTCGGCGCCGCAGCTACCATCGCCGCGGTCTATTTCCTGGGCCAACGCCAGGGTCAGATCGACAGCGCCACCCTGCTCCTCGCCGGCATCATTACCGCATCCTTTCTCTCCGCCATCATCATGTTTCTCATGACCACGCTCAGCGGCCGCGATTTCCGTGGAATGGCTTTCTGGCTCATGGGCGATCTCTCCAGTTCTTTGCAACCGAGTTTGCGATGGGTGCTTGGCGTTGGCTTTTTCGCCGCCGCAGGCGCCATCTACACCACTGCCTCCGATCTGAATCTGCTCCTCGCCGGCGAAAAGGAAGCGATGCACCTCGGCGTTGATGTCCGCCGCGTTCGTCTTGTCGTTTACATCGCTGCATCCATCCTTACGGGACTAGCCGTCTCGGTTAGCGGCGCCATCGGCTATGTCGGCCTTCTCGTTCCGCACGTGATGCGGTTGCTCTTCGGTTCCGACCACCGCACTCTGTTGCCCACCGCCGCATTCGGTGGCGCTATCGCGCTCGTTCTCGCCGACACGCTGGCCCGTACTGTTGTCGCTCCTTCCGAGCTTCCCGTGGGCGCCATGACCGCCCTCGCTGGCGCTCCTCTGTTCATCTATCTATTGCGTCGAGGCGCAGCATGAGTACCCCTGCATACTCTTCTTCGACTTGGCCGAATCCCAGCGACGCGCCGCGCGCCGTCAACCCTGTTCGCCTCAGCGTCGAACAGGTCAGCTACGCGTATTCCGCCAACCCTTCGCAAGCCCCGCTCTTCACCCTCGAAGCCAATAGTTTTCAGGCACGTCCCGGGGAAATCGTCGCCATTCTCGGCCCCAACGCCAGCGGGAAATCCACGCTCTTGAAACTGATCGCCGGCGCGCTCGCGCCTCTTTCCGGACGGGTTTTGCTCGACGGTTTTATCACCCACACGCTCGCTCCCCGCGCCCGCGCGCAACGCATTGCCATGGTCCAGCAGGAAACTCCGCTGCTGTTTCCTGCCCACGCCTGGGAGTTCGTGCTGCAAGGCCGCCACCCCTATGGCCGCACACTTCGTTTCGAGAATGAAGACGATGTGCTCATCGCCCGCAACGCTCTCGCGCAAGTCGGTGCTGAACATCTCAGCGATCGCTGGATGAACGAAATCTCCGGCGGCGAAAGGCAGCGCGTGATTCTCGCTCGCGCTCTGTGCCAACAGCCCCTGCTTCTCCTGCTCGATGAGCCCACGCTGCACCTGGACATCGGCGCTCAGGTCGATCTGCTTGTCACCTTACGCCGATTGGCCGCCGAGAATCGCTACACCGTTGTTGTCGTCACTCACGAGCTCAACCTCGCCGCGGAATACGCCGATCAGGTTGTCCTACTGCAGAAAGGCAAGAGCCTGCGCGTAGGTTCACCTGCAAGCGTCTATCAGCGCGATTTGCTGGAACAGGTTTTTCAAACGCCGCTCACGGTCGAGAAAGGCTCGAACGGCCGTCCGCGTGTGAATTTATTCCCAACTCCGTAGACGTTTCTCGTTAACCCCGGCGCCGCGCAAACTGAACGCGGCACATCGTCATCCACAGTGGGCTTCGGCCCCTCACAATCATCGCGAACTTCGTGCTCGGGAAGACGGGCGACCTCAACAGGTTGCACTTGTTCAGTCCTCGACCTAAATCGAGACACAGGAACAAGGAAGCCGTCGCCGACGCGCGACTGTACGGCGGAATCGAGACTGCGCAAGTCACTGCGGCGAAGCGCTTGGCTGACCCAGCAAGGGTCGCTCCGAGGTTTGACCCCGGCGAGGGTCACTTGGAGTTGACCCGCTAAGGTCGATGAATAGCCAGGTAGCGTCGCGGGAAGGCCGCGCACAGGCCCGCAATCCGGGCCGAATTCACCCGCCAAGCCAGGAGACCGGCGAAGTTCGCAGCCCGCGCGATGCAGTCCATCGCCAGGCCAACCTTCAAGCTCCCACGCGTGCGGGAGTGGAGGACAAAAAATGAAATCAACGATTCGCCGTCTTGCCTTTTTTGCTTTCCTTCTTTTCAGTCCAAATTTTTATTTGCAAGCTCAGTCCAAGGTCCAGCTATCCGGCCAGGTTACCGATGCTTCCGGCTACGGGATCGCATCCGTTCGCGTAGTTGCGCACCCGCAGGAAACTCGTTCGCCGCAAACATACGAGACCACCTCCACATCCGATGGAACCTACTCTTTCTCGCTCCCACCGGGCGGTTATCACGTTCGTTTTGAGCATTCTGACTTTGTGCCGCGTGAGGTGACGCTACAACTCGCTCCAGCCGAGTCTCGCAAACTCGATTTGCGTCTGGAAATCGCGCAGCTCTCCGAAAACGTCGTCGTCACGGCGAACGGGCAGCCTCTCGAAGTGAGCCAAACTCCGGCTCGCGTCGATCTCATCGGGCGCGAGGAAATCGATCAGCGGCAAACGGTGCTTCTGCCGGATTTGTTGGCGACGCAGCCTGGTATTGCTATCACTCGCACCGGTACGGTTGGCGGTTTGACCACCGTTTTTCTCGATGGCGGAAATTCCAGCTTTGCGAAGGTGCTTGTCGATGGAACACCGATTAATCTCCCGGGCGGCGACGTGGACTTTTCCAACCTCACGCTGGACAACGTCGATAAAGTCGAGATCGTGCATGGCGCCGAAAGCGCCTTGTACGGAACAGATGCGATGTCTGGCGTCATTCAAATTTTCACGCATCGTGGAACGACGCGGATTCCCGAAGCGAATCTCTTCGCCGAGGGCGGAAGCTTTTCCTCTATTCGCGGTGGCGCACAACTTAGCGGCGCCCTTGCCGGCTTCGACTATTCCGCATCCGGCTCTTATTTCCATACAGACGGGCAGGGTGTGAACGACGCAGACTTGATTCGCTCTTACACCGGCAACATTGGCTACAGCTTCTCGGACAGCAATCAAATTCGACTCAGCGTGCGGAACAACTCGAGTTTCGCCGGGACGCCAGGACAGACCCTGCTCTTGCCCCCCGATCCGTCTGCTTTTTACGATCTGCAACAATTGTCCGCGAATTTCTCCTGGAGCTTCCAAACCAGCGCGCATTGGAGCCATCGCGTTTCAGCCACGGAAGCTCGGTATTTTAGTAACAGCGGCTTTCCCCCTTTCGGCAACGCCCTCAACCAGGCGAATCGTGCCGGAGGCTGGGCACAATCCACATACACCTTCCAGCAAGGTGCGTTCACAGCCGGATACCAGTATGAAGTCGAGAACGCCACTTCGTCTGGCTTCGGTTTCATCCATGGCCACAGGAATAACCACGGTGGGTTCCTGGATGGCCGCTGGTCTCCAATTTCGCGCCTGACCCTCAGCGCTGGGGCTCGCGCGGAAGCTAACACCAGCTTCGGTACTCGCGTCGTGCCCCGTGCCGGAGCGGTATTCGGCGTGCGTTACGCGAAAGGTTTTTGGGGCGATACGCGGGCCCGCGTCAGCTACGGGCAGGGCATCGAGGAGCCCACGATCCTGGAATCCTTCAACACCGATCCCTGCAGCCTCGGCAATCCCAACTTACGCCCGCAGCGCAGCAGGACGGTCAACGTTGGCGTGGATCAGTACCTGGCCGAGGATCGCTTCCGCGTCTCCGCAACCTATTTCGCTGACACCTTCCGCGACCTAATCGCGTCTGTCGTGGTGCCGCAAGCCGGATGCCCCTTTGGCGATACGCAAGTGCTTAACACGGATCTCTCTCGAGCTCGCGGCGTGAATTTCAGCGCCGCCATGCGCCTGCTGCACTGGCTTTCACTGAACGGGAACTATTCTCACGATGACACCCGAGTGCTGCGGAGTTCAAGCGCCTCCACCGGCGTTCAGGTTCCCGGCGACCATCTGCTGCGTCGTCCTGTGAATTCCGGCAATGTCTGGCTGAATGCGAACTACCGTGGGTTCAACTTCAACGTGAACGCATATTTCACGGGAGCCCGCACCGACAGCGATTTCGATGGCTTCGGGCTGACGCGCAATCCCGGTTACGCGCGCTTCGATGTCGCCAGTAGCTACCATCTCGGCCGTGGCGTTTCGTTGTACGCGCGCGCCACCAACCTTTTTGACAAGCAATACCAGGATGCCATCGGCTTTCCGGCACTCGGCCGCGACGTGCGCGTCGGCATGAACTATCGGTTCAGCGGGAAAAACTAATGCAGCAATGGCGTTCACCTCGCGCAGGGGCGCAGCACCGCTGCGCCCCGTTTCAGCAACGCAAAATGTGCTTGTCGCTGATTCTCTCCCTTGTAGCAGCGCAGCACACTGCGCCAGTCTCTCCCGCGAAAAGCGGTCAAAGGGGCGCATGACCATGTCTACCCCCATCCTCTTCTGCTGGTCCGGCGGCAAAGATAGCGCCTTGGCGCTGCATGCGATTCTGCATCGCGCGGATTTTCGTGTCGCTGCGTTGCTGACCACCGTCACCGAAACCTATGACCGCATCAGCATGCACGGCGTGCGCCGCGAACTTCTCGTGCAGCAAGCCGAATCGATCGGGCTTCCCCTGCACGAAGTTCGCATTCCGCCACAATGCGTAAACCCCATCTACGAGGCGCGCATGGAAGAAGCTCTGCGCGTTCACTACGCCGAAGGCGTCCGCACCGTCGCCTTCGGCGACATCTTCCTTGAGGACCTCCGCGCATACCGTGAGAAAAATCTTGGTCGCATCGGCATGACCGCGCTCTTTCCGATCTGGAAGCGCGACACACGCGAGCTTATCCGCGAATTCCACGAAAATGGCTTTCGCGCCATCGCCGCGTGCGTCGATCCGAAAGTTCTCGACCGCAGCTTCGCCGGCCGCGAACTCGATCAGGCTTTCTTCCGCGATTTACCCGCGGGGGTAGATCCTTGCGGGGAAAATGGCGAATTCCACACATTCGTTTTCGACGGCCCCATCTTTCGCAAACCGATTCCCGTTAAGGTTGGCGAAATCGTCGAGCGCGATTCTTTTATCTACGCCGATCTTTTGCCAAGTCCAGCCGTTGTAAGGGCGCGCTTCAGCGCGTCCCAGCGAGCGACCCAGTAGCACGGGCTTCAGCCTGTGCAGCAGTACCGTTAGCGAAAAAAGGAGCCACGAATGAATCTCAAAGAGTTCGCAAGCGAAAACAAACCCGCCCTTTTACGTAGTCTTCTTATCTTTGCCATGGTCGTCCTCGCCGCAGCCCTGCGTCTCGCGCCGCACCCGTGGAACTTCACTCCAGTCGGAGCGATCGCTCTATTTTCCGGAGCCATGGTGCGTGACCGCCGCGTAGCCTTTCTCTTCCCGGTTCTGGTGATGTTCGCCACCGACGCCATCATCGGTTTCAACAGACTTAGCCCGTTGGTGTATGCCAGCTTCTTAATCAGCGTGCTCATCGGCCGCTTTCTGAATGAAAAACGCAGTGTCCTGCGCATCGGCGGCGCGACGTTCCTTGGCGCTCTGCAATTTTTCATGATCACCAACTTCGGCGTGTGGGCTTTTCTGAACAGCTACCCGCGCACCGGGGCAGGTCTGCTGACCTGCTACATTGCCGGCGTGCCGCTATTCTGGAACACACTCGCGGGCGATGCAGTTTACTCGACGCTGCTCTTCGGCGGCTTCTTTCTCGCAGAGCGGCTGGACGCGCGACTGCGGCCATCAGCAGCGTCGAATCTGTAGGCGTGTTTAAAAGTTCTGTCATGGAGAATACGCAACCTGTTCGCCGAATCCATCGACTCTGCGTCTTTTGCGGCTCGAGTTCCGGTGCTCGTCCGGTGTACGCCGAAGCCGCTGGGGAACTTGGTCGCGAGCTTGTGAAATCCGGAGTGACGCTGGTATTCGGCGGCGGCCGGGTCGGCTTGATGGGCATATTGGCGGACTCTGTCTTGGCAGCTGGCGGCGAAGCCATCGGTGTGATGCCGCGCGCGCTGGTGGAAAAAGAAATCGCGCACACTTCGCTCACCAAGCTGCACGTGGTGGAATCCATGCACCAGCGCAAAGCGCTGATGGCCGATCTCGCTGACGCTTTCCTCCTGCTGCCGGGTGGATATGGAAGCTGGGAAGAATTCCTTGAGGTCGTCACGTGGCTGCAATTGGGGATTCATCGCAAGCCTTGCGCGCTGCTGAATGTTGCCGGCTACTACGACGCGCTCCTTTCCCAGGCGTCACATGCGGTTGAGGAGGGTTTCCTGCGTCCTACGCACAAAGAGATGCTCATTGTGGAGGAAAATCCGGCGCGCGTCCTCGCCCAGCTGGAGTCGGCGCACGTCCCTTCGGAAGCAAAATGGGTGGATCCGAAAGAGCGATGATCGCAAGTTCTATCGATGGCGGAAGGTTTCCGCGAGCGGGAGTCGGAGTGCTTCTGGTCGATGCGTTGGGCCGGGTGCTGCTGACGCTGCGCAAGCTTCCGCCGGAGGCGGATTGCTGGAGCATAGTCGGCGGCAAGCTGGATTTTCTGGAGCCGCTGGAAGAATGCGCGATCCGCGAAGCACGCGAAGAACTTGGGGTGGAGATTCGGATCGAGCGTCTTCTGTGTGTCACGGATCATCGCCTGCCTGATGAACAGCAGCATTGGGTTTCGCCGGCATTTCTGGGACGCGTCGTAAGCGGCGACGCCAGGAATTGCGAGCCGCACAAAACCCGCGAGGTCCGCTGGTCTCTGCTAAGCGAATTGCCACCGAATCTAACCATGACCGCTCGGAATGCGATCCAGGCATATCGCGGAGCCGCGTTCGCGGTGAAGTGAAAGAAGCGAGGACGATGCTATTTTTCGGCCGGGCCCCCCTCCCCCCCGGTTTTCTGTAAGTGCGTATTCTAAAGGACTTGTGGTTGTGCCATCTTGTAAGTGCGCAAAGCAAAGGACTTACGCCAAAGTGATTTCGGCCAAAAACAGGCAAAACGCGGTGTGTGTCGGCAAGTGCGGATTCTAAAGGAATTAGGGGTGCGAGGCCGTATCTATGTGGAAATACCCAAGGGAAGTATAGCAGATGGTAATAAAATGTCAAGAACTGATTCGCGCCAAAGACGAACACCTTACCCACGGAGGGGCCTCCGCGATCTTGCCTCGCGTAATTTCCTTCGTAAATGTCGTGGACAATGACGAGGGCGGTTGTTTACCGTAGCAGGGTGGCTGGGCGACGGTCGGGTCTATCCGTCGAACCTCCGTCGAAGGGGAAAACATGCATAGACTAGTGGCGGTTGCGCTGCTGACGCTTGTGACTGTCAGCGTCGCGCAGGCGCAACAGGATCACGCGCTCTCTGGACACCCGGATGGCAATGTCGCCACGGATTTTGGAAATACCTCCGCGGCTTCGCTGAAATTCTCGGACGGGCTTTTCTCAGGGAAGGCCGAGGCGCGATCTGAGAGCGCGCCATCCTTTGCGGAGCCGGCGTCACCTGCTGCCGCGGCCGAACCATTGCCCGCGGCTCCGGAGCCGAAGTTTGTATATGGCGGCCGTGACGACTTCCGCTGGCAACTAGCCCTGGGAATTTCTCTCGTACGATTTCGCTCTTCCCAATTTTACGCAACGGGGGTGGGCACCAATACTTCGGTGACCTATTTCACCAATGCGTGGTTGGGCGTCGAGGGCAGCCTCAATACTGCGTTTGCCCCGACGATTTACCAGAACGAGCACGTGAAATACTTCAGTTACGGCGGCGGACCCAAAATCGCGTGGCGCGCGCGCCAATTGGAACCGTGGGCGCACGCGATTCTCGGGGGTGTGCACGTGTTGCCCAAGACCACGTTTGGCAAAAACGGGTTTGAGGTCGAGGTAGGCGGAGGAGTGGACTACCGCATCTTCCCGCACCTTTCCGCGCGACTGGAGGCCGATTGGGTGAAGACCCATCTCTTCGCGCAATGGCAGAACAGCGGGCAAGCGAACCTCGACATCGTCCTTCACTTCTAAACAGAGCTCAATCGAGAACGCTACCAAATCTTGCAAACTTGCGCGCGCACCATGGCATCGTCTTTTTTGCACCCGAACGCCCTGGCAAATTCCGCCATATTGGAAAGCGGTCCATTTGCACGAAACCTTGGCAACGGATGGGGATCGGTGTTGGTTTGCAGCCGAGCGAACTCGGGGCGTACGTTAACGGCCCAATTTTCCGCATAACCTAGAAAAAAGCGCTGTTCCGCCGTAAAGCCATTGGAGTCCTTATCTTCTGGTTTGCCATGGCGGGATTTTTGCAGCGCAGCGTACGCCAGTGTTACTCCGCCCAGGTCCGCGATGCTTTCACCCTCAACCAACTTTCCATTTTCGTGCAGGCCCTTCTCGACTTCATAGCCATCGAACTGTTTGGCCACGCACTCACCGCGTTCCTTAAAGTTCTTCAAGTCTCCGGGCGTCCACCAGTTTTTCAAATTGCCGTGGAGATCGAATTGCGCGCCCTGGTCGTCAAAACCGTGAGTGATTTCGTGGCCGATTACAGCGCCAATGCCGCCGTAGTTGTACGCATCGTCGCGCTTCGGGTCGTAAAACGGCGGCTGCAAGATGCCCGCGGGGAAAACGATTTCGTTAAGCTGCGGGTTGTCGTAGGCGTCGACCGTGGGAGGCGTCATACCCCACTCCCCACGATCGACGGGTTTGCCGATTTTTGCGAGGTCACGGGCGTTTTCAAACTGCGCGCCTCGAAAAGTATTCCGGACGTAGGAACCGCGATCGATTTTCAACGCGGAATAATCGCGCCATTTGTCTGGATAGCCGATCTTAAGAGCAAAGGCTTCCAGTTTTTCGATGGCCGCCGCACGGGTAACGGGGCTCATCCACGGCAGGGTTTGCAAATCGTCGCGGAGCGCCGCGAGCAAATTGTGCACCAATTCCAGCGCGCGCGCTTTCGCATCCGACGGAAAATATTTCTGCACATAGACCTGGCCAAGGGCTTCGCCTAACTGCTCGTCGGTGGCGCTGGTGCAACGCTTCCAGCGCGGGCGAATTTCCTTGGAACCGGTGAGAATTCGGCCATTGAAGGCGAAATTCTCCTGCACGAAAGGATCCGACACAAGAGCGGCGGAACGATTGATGAGCTGCCAACGAAAGTACGTCTTCCAATCACTGAGAGGAACGCTGGTCAACATGGCTTCCAGGGCTTTGAAGAATTCGGGCTGGCCAATGTTGATCTCCGCAAGCTTCGGGCTGCCTACCGCTTGGAAGTAAGCGTCCCAAGAAAGGTGGGGCGTCAGGGATTGCGCCTCGGTCACACTCATCTTGTGATAGATCTTTTCCGGATCGCGTCGCTCCACATTGGTCATTGAGGCTTTCGCCAGGGCAGTCTCGATTGCAAGTACGGTGTTTGCCTCCGCGGTAGCTTTATCCTGCGCATCGCCTGCCAAGACCAGAAGTTTGGCCGCGTGCTCGGTAAACTGCTGACGCAACTTTGTCGATTCCTCGTCGTCGCGCGTGTAATAGTCGCGATCCGGAAGGCTGATGCCTCCCTGGGTCGCCTCCCCGATCACTTTGGAGCTGTCCTTAAAATCCTGGTCGGAGCCAAAATTGAAAAGCACGCCAACACCTTCGGTTTGCAGATGGGCGCCGGTTTCGATCAAACCAGGTGTGTCATGAATTGCTGCAATGGAACCTAGCTCCGCGCTGATCGGCTTTAGGCCCTGCGCATCGATCTCTTTCGTAGCGATACAGCTTGCGTAGAAGTCGCCAATTTTCTGCTCGTTCGAACCTGGGGTATTCGATTCGTTCGCAGCCGCGGTCTCCAGAATGCCGCGCAGCGCCTGTTGATTCTTGTCTTGCAGAGTAATGAAGCTGCCCCATTCGGGATATTCCGGAGGAATGGGATTGGCCTTCAACCAGCCGCCGACTGCAAATTGGTAGAAGTCGTCGCAAGGCTTGCAGCTGCGGTCGAGATTGGCCACGTCAAAGGCATGTGAATCCTTTTCGTCCGCGGCCAGCCGTTGACTTCCAAGGAGTGCAACGAAGAGCGAGGCGAAAATTGCAACAACCAGAAGAAGTGTTGCGGAGATGCGACGCATGGCCATGATTTCCCCTTTTGACTAAGTTTCCGAGATGCCGTGGTGTTTCGACGGTGCGTGGAGGCGCACCGCACGCCACTGACTGGTTGGACGTAGGACCACTAAAAATGAGAGTAGCGAATCGAACCTCACCAAATCTTGCAGACTTTTTCGCGGACCATCGCGTCACCTTTGTTGCAGCCGAAAGCGCGAGCAAATTCCGCCATGTTCGATAACGGGCCGTTCCCACGAAAACGTGGGAGGGGATGGGGATTGGTATTGGCCAGCAGGCGGGCATATTCCAAACGCTCGTTAGCGCCCCACACTTGCGCCCACCCGAGGAAGAAGCGCTGCTCGGGAGTGAAGCCGTCTTTATCCGCAGGACGCGGTTTGCTTTGCAGCGATTTCTCGTAGGCAGCGTAAGAGATGGTGAGCCCGCCAAGATCGGCGATGCTCTCGCCAAGAACCAGCTTGCCGTTTTCGTGTAAATCGCCGTCAACGACGTAGGCGTCGAACTGATCGGAGACGCATTGCGCGCGTTCCTTGAAATTCTTCAGGTCGTCGGGGGACCACCAATTTTTCAGGTTCCCTTTGGCGTCGAACTGGCTTCCCTGGTCATCAAAACCGTGGGTGATTTCGTGGCCGATGACCGCGCCCATGCCGCCGTAGTTCACGGCATCGTCGGCCCTGGGATCGTAGAAGGGCGGTTGCATGATGCCCGCGGGAAACACGATTTCGTTCATGCTGCTGTTGTTGTAGGCGTTGACCGTCGGCGGGCTCATGCCCCACTCGGTGCGGTCCACGGGCTTGCCGATTTTGTTGAGGCGGCGCTGGAGCTCGAATTCCGCGGCGCGTTCGAAATTCTGGAGGTAACCCGAGCGGTCAATCTTCAGTGCGGAGTAATCGCGCCATTTATCGGGATAGCCGATCTTGACGGCAAAAGCTTCGAGTTTGCCAGCGGCTTGCGCGCGCGTTTCCGGGCCCATCCACGGGAGCGTCTGTAAATCGTCACGCAGGGCGGCGATTAAGTTGTACACCATCTCCAAAGCGCGCGCCTTGGCTTCCGGCGGAAAATATTTTTGCACGTAGAGCTGGCCGAGCGCTTCGCCGAGGTTTCTGTCCGTGGACTGCACGCAGCGCTTCCAGCGCGGCAGAATTTGTTTCGCGCCGGTCAGGATGTGGCCGCGAAAGTCAAAGTCTTCCTCCACGAATTTGTCCGGCAGTCCGGGAGCGGCGGAATCGACTACGTGCCAGCGAAAGTACGTTTTCCAATCGTCGAGGGAGGTGGACTTCAGTTGACTGTTCAGCGCGGCAAAAAAATCGGGTTGTCCGACGTTGACTTCCTGCAAATCCGCATGACCGAGGTCGCGAAGGTAAGTGGCCCACGGAAAATCGGGGGTGAGCGTCTGTACCTCCGCGATTTTCATCTTGTGATAAATCTTGTTGGGGTCGCGAATGTCCACGTTGGACATGGAGGCCTTGGCGAGCGAAGTCTCAATCGTCATTACTGTGGCCGCTTCCGCAGCCGCCTTCTCGGGAGAGTCACCCAGTAGCTCGAGCATTTTTGCAACGTGTTTCGCGTAGTCATCGCGCAATTTTTTGGACTTTTCGTCGGCGCGAAGGTAGTAGTCGCGCTCCGGCAAGCCCAGGCCGCCCTGGAAGGCCCAGGCAATCACCTGCGTGCTGTCTTTAGCATCCTGATTGGAAAAAAATCGGAAGAGCACATTAAAACCTTGCAGCTGGAGCCTTGCGGCGGTTGCTTGTAAGTCCGGGATGTTTTTCATTTGCGAGATGCGCAATAGGAGCGGATCGATGGGCTTGGTGCCTGCGGCGTCGATGGCCGAGGTGTCCATACAACTGGCGTAGTAATCGCCAATCTTTCGCTCGTTGGAGCCGGAAGGCGCGTCCGCTTTCTCCGAAGCTTCCAGAATCTGACGGAGGTTTTGCTGATTCTTGTCGGCCAGTACGGTGAAAGAGCCCCACGTCGAATATTCGGGCGGGATGGGATTGCTTTTCATCCAGCCACCCATCGCGAATTGGAAAAAGTCGTCGCAGGGCTTGCACGTTTTATCGAGATTTGCGGTATCGAAGCCCCAGTAACCTGGCGAATCCGCAGCCCGCGAAGAAGCACGCAGGTCCAAGAGCGCAAGGTCAGCGCAAGAAACGATAAAGGCAAGCAATAAGCACTGGGCAAGAACTCGTCTCAACATGCTTTCTCCTAGGGGCAAAAAAACCGAGCGTCAATACTACTGAGTTTCGGTCGCGGCCGCAAAGAGAGCTCAGCGCACGACGGTGCCGTAAAAAATATTGCGCGCGCCGCGGAGATCGCGGCCGTAGATCAGCACGACGGTGATGCTTCCGAGTACGCGCAGCTTGCACTGCGCGCCGGTGTCCCACAACCATTTTTGCGAGCCGAACAAGCCGGAAGAGTCGGCGATGCCGCCGTTGTCGAGGAAGGGGCCAAGTTTCACGGTGAAGAGTCCGTTGCTGTAAATGTTTTTGTCCATTTCCCAGTTCGCCAGGAAGTAGCGGCGGCCGAGCGGCGCTGCGCCCTTGCGGCCGCCGGATGTCCCTGCATGCCCGCGCAGCCAGAGGTCGTTGTCGCGCTCGACGCCAAGCTGGAATAGTTCATCGAATGGCGCGCGGCCGAGCGTGGCGCCCGCGCGAAGGCGAGTACGCATCTCGTAATCATCGCCAGTTGCGCGGGGGAGCCAATGCGCGTCCAGAGAGCCGCGCAGCGTGCCGGATGCTCCGAGATTCTGCGCGAATGTGCGTCCGATGCGCCCCTCCGCTGAAGAGTCCAGCGTGAACCTGCGCTCCGGCACGCGCAGGAGCGCGCGGTCCGCGCGAAGCCAATAGCTGAAGGAATTGGCGTCGGCAAAGAAGGCTTTTTCCGCAGCGGCGCTGGGCAAGGGCAGATTGCGGAAAGAGCGATTGGCAATTTCCGTGCAGGTGCTCCAGCTCCAGCGTCCGTTGACGACGGAATGCAGCTCGACGCCCCCTGCGATGCGGCGCATATTCAGGTCGCTTAAGGCAGTGCTGCCGCCGAAGAATGTATTGCTGAGATTCCAATTTTCGTTGCGCGCGTCGAAGTAGATCTGGAAGCGTCGAGCCGGATTGTCAAGAATAGGCGTCGAAAACACGCCGAATGCCCGCCGCTTCTCGGAATCCCATCGCAGCAGGGAAGTGAAGTTCATCGCACGGCGCCCGATATTGTAAATTTCGGGATAGACCGTCGCGTAAGGGACTCCGCTCAGAAGCGCGACGGCGCCTTCCAGTTTGGAGTCGCCCCAACCGTTGCGCTCCGCGACATGCAGCGTGGCGTCGAATGTCTCGCCTGCCGGTTTCAGTTCCAATCGCCGGTGCGAGAAGACTCCCAGATTCTCGAGCCGGGCCTGCGCGGAGAGCCAGGCTTGGCCGCTCAAAACTTGAGGCGCGTTGAAGGTCATGGCGCGGCTGAGCAGTGTGGCGTCCAGGTACGGCGGCGGCTGCACGGCGACACTTCGCAGACGCGGTTTCTCGATGGCGTTCCAATATTTCAGCGCGGCTTCGAGATTGCCCTGCAGGAAATAAATCGTCCCAAGGAAATCGAGTGTGTAGCTGTCGCGCGACCCCAGACGCAGTGCGGCGCGCAGATTGCGCTTGGCGGCGGAGAAATTATTCTGCTTGTAGTCGACCCCAGCCAGTTCCACGAGGAATCGCGGCTCGCTTGGTCTCTTCACGTGACCGGCAGCGAAAGCCTTGCGCGATTCGTTCCATCGTTGTTGCCTGGCGAGCGCCAAGCCGCGCAGAAAATCCAGATCCGCAGACTGGCTTTCGGGACCTTGCGACAACCTGGCCGCTTCTTCCCACTGCCCGGAATCAAAGGCCTTCTGCGCGCCGGCGAGACGTGCGGCATCCGAGGCGAGTTGCTGCGCAACGGAGGGCGAGCAGACCGCAAGAGACAAGAGGAAAATGAGAATCAGTTGGCCGCGGCGGGCACCGCGAGCAGCATCCAGTTTCGCGTGGCTTCCCATTCTTTTTCGAATTGTAGCCGCTCGATGCGCAGGAGCTTCCCGCGCGCGGGGTCGTTGACGAAAACCGCTTCCTGCTGCCAATCCATCCCAGTAACAACTACGTAATGCAGCGGCGCTTTCACGCGCCCGGGTTGAATGCTGATGATTAGCGGCCTGCCCTGCTCGAGATGCTGCCGCAAATCGCTCCACTCGCCGCGTACGGCAAACTCGCGAAAGCCGGAGTCGCGAAGGTAGCGTTCCATATCCGAGGCAAAAATGCCGCGAGCCTTTCGCGAATAGAGTTGTTTCTGAATGGCCGCGGCATCCGAACGCTCGGAGGCCACGGGTGAGCCGTGCGCGCTCCAATATTGCAGGAGCATGGCAATGGCGGCGGACCCGCAGCCGTCTTCGCTTTGCTTGACATACGGAACCTCGAGCCACACGCCCGAACTTTCCGCCGGCGCCGCCTGGGCAGACGGCACCGGGAAAAAGCCCAGCAAGAAGCCTACAAAAACTAGGAGCATCGAGGCTCGTGGAAGCGCGTAAATGAACCTTCAGCGCAGAACCGCTATCAGCGCAATAAGCAGAATCGCGATGATCAGTATGATCAGCAAGTCGCGGTCTGACAGGCTTCCCGCTCGTCCGGCGGCGAAATTGTCTTGCACTTGCCGGGAGCGCGCCGCCAGTTTCGCTAAGTCTTCATCGCCGAGCTGACCGACGGCCTTATCCACTTTGGTGTAATCGATATTCGCGGACTTAAGCGCTTGCTGCGCTTGCTCGGAGGTAAAGAGCTGTCTCAGCGCCGCTTCGTTTGCCTGGCGCGTCTCGGCCGGCCGGGCCGAGTCCCTGCTCAAGTCTTGAACAGAGACCACGTGTTTGTCCTGCGCTTGTAAAGGCGCAACGGTTGCTGCAAAGCACGGCAAAAGGATTACTGCCAGGGCCCGACCACACCACTTCCCGCAAACCTTCATCCATCCTCCTGTAATCCGTTCGTCGGCTAGGCTACTAAAGTCTACGGAATTACGGCCTGTGCTGACAAGAAAGTTTGGTCGATATCTGAACGAACGTTGGTCGAATCAAACAAGAACGACAATCACCACAATGACCACGGTCGCTAGGATGATATATGCCAGGGTCTTGGGCGAAATAAAGCCGGCAGCGAAGTCGCTCTCCGCCTGGCGCGACCTGTCCGCGAGCTTGGCCACTTCTTCATCACTCGGTTGCCCGATGGCCTTGTCAACTCTCTGATAGTCGACGTTGGCGGATTTCAGCGCTTTCTGGCCCTCAGCAGAGGACAGCAAGTGACGGATGGCGCCTTCGTTCGCTTGACGATTCTCCGCGGGCTGCGCTGCTTGTTTGTTCAGTTCTTCGAGCGTAACCACGTGCTGCTTTTCCTGCGCTTGCGCACAGCTGGGGGAAGCCGCGACCCCCAGGCACACGGCCACACCCAGCATCGAGGCAAACAATCTGACGCAAACGTTCATAAGTCCTCCTGTTTGATGGGCTGAGGGCTCGCCGATTGCCAGGAATCGGCCGGGCCGGCTGGCAATTAGACTGCGAGCTTGCAAAAAAAGGTTAGCCACGCGTGTGATGCCGAAAACGCGTCAGCTTGACCAACCCTGTTAGCGCCCAAAAGTTTCAGCGCGAACATCACAAAATCAAGTTTGAGCGACCATCAGGCAAAATGCCTCCTTTTCGCGGCTTAAAACTCTAGCCAGCCGCCCCCGATTTCCTCTGCCGGCCCCCATTCCCCGTTATCCTTTCCGCTACCAGAGTACTCCGCTCCTATTGCGCCCAACGCCCTGCCTCGCCACCATTATCAGGACGCACCGAATCGCTCTTCGGGCGCAGCCCGTCTCTCTTGGCCAGGTGGAAACAGCGATGGCAACCATCAATCGGCAGGAACTCGATCATCTCGAGCGCCGCGAGCTTCAGCTCACTATCATGGCGGCGGTTTTTGTCTTCATCCTCGCCAGCGGTTTGGCCGTTTTCATGTATCCGCTGGTCTTCGTGCACGCCGACGCCTCCAACAAATGGACGCTACGCGTCGCCTTTTTCGGCTTCTGCGCGCTGACCCTTCTCTTCATCGGCTATTTGCTGGAGCGCCAAAGCACCGTCCGCAAGCTTAAGCAGCAAATTCTCGAAGAGCTCGAGCGCAACATCGAGCTGCGCTTGCAAGCCAGCGCCGACCTGTTGCACACCATGCCGGACGTCAACCATTTCTGGGATCGCCTCACCATGGAATATCGCCGCGCTATGACCATGCAGAAAAATCTCACGCTGCTGCTCGTTCGCGCCAAGCTGGGTGCGGCTTCTTCCGACTCCGACGGCTCTTCCGCCCTCGGCGACGCCGCCAAAGCCATGTCTCGCAAACTTCGCCCCACCGATTCCATCTATCGCCTTGCGCCGGAAATTTTTGGCCTGGTGCTTCCGGAAACCGATACGCTCAACGCCAAGCGCATCGCCGTTCGCCTGCAGGAAGAATTGCAGAGTGTCCGCGCCAAGCACGGCGGCACCTTCGAGACCAGCGTCCACAATTATCCCGAGCACGCGCAAAGCTCTCATGAGTTGGAAGACATCGTGAAGTCGGTTCTCCCCGCTAAAGAGGAATACGCCGTCCCCGCTCCAGTCCCCGTGAAAGCGTAATCGGAGAGAGGTAGCTGGGGATTCGCTTTTGGACTGGGTTTTTGAACTTGATTTTGTAGCGCCCGCTTTCCGAAGCGGGCGTTTTTGATTTTGGCGGAGTTGAGAAAAATATCGAAAATCAGGCCAGCGCCTGCTGCAAATCGGCGATAAGATCCTCAGCATCCTCGATGCCAATCGAAACACGCACCATCCCAGGAGTGACCCCGCCGCGCCTCAATTCCTCCGCGCTCATGTCGTAGTGCGAAGTATAGGCCGGCAAAACCACCAGCGATTCCACGCCGCCCAGGCTCGCCGCCAGCAAAAACAATCGCACCCGGTCGCACACGCGGCGCGCCGCCGGCAAGCCGCCCTTCATGTCAAACGCCAGCATGGAGCCGAACCCGCGCATCTGCCGCTTGGCCAGTTTGTGGTCCGGATGCGACGGCAGCCCGGGATAGAACACGCGTCCCACTTTTGCATGCTTCTCTAAAAATTTCGCCACCGCCATCGCGTTCTCACCCTGTTTCCGCACGCGTAATGCCAGCGTCTTGATTCCGCGATTCAGCAAGTATGCCGCTTCCGGATCCATGGAGCCGCCCAGGTAAATCACCATGTGCTGCACGCGCTCCATCCATTTTTTGTTTCCCACCGCCACGCCGGCGATCACGTCGGAATGGCCCGCCAGCGCTTTCGTTGCACTGTGCACCACCATGTCGTAGCCGAGTTTGATCGGTTGCTGCAGCATGGGCGTCGCGAAAGTATTATCGATAATCGAAATCAAGTTGTGCTTCTTCGCAAACTGCGCCGCTTTTTCGACGTCCACCAAGCGCACCGTAGGGTTCGTGGGGCTCTCCACGTACAAAACCCGTGTCCGCGAATTCACCAGCTCCTCGATTCCCGCCAGGTCCGTTCCCACGTGATGCACCTTGATTCCCAAATCGCCGAACACGTCGCGCATCAGTCGATACGTTCCGCCATAAAGCTGCGCGGTCGATATCAACTCGTCGCCGCACTTCAACGCGCCGAGCAGCGCGCTGGAAATCGCCGCCATCCCCGACGCTGTGACCACCGCGGCCTCCGCGCCTTCCAGCGCCGCGATCTTTTGCTCGGCGATCGCCAACGTAGGATTTCCGTAGCGCGTGTAGATGTACGCTTTGCTTTTCCCTTCCGCCCACAATTTCATTTCCGCGGTCGACGAAAATGTGAACGTGCTGGTGCGCGCGATCGGCGTACCCACTCCCACCCCGACCCCGTGCTTGTTTCCCTCACCAGCATGGACTGCATTGGTTTGCGCGCCGCGCGGCCGCGATTTTGTGTTTTTCATAATCTTGCCATTCTGCAGGGGCGATTCGCCGCGGCAAGCACCAATTTGGGCTGACGCCTGTTCGGCCGCGCGTGACATGCCGCGTACCCTCTCGCCGAAGGTACCCAGCGTTCCGTTCATGCGGGCATGTATAGTGTTAAGGAATTCCTCCTATGCTGCGCCAACTGGCCTCAAACGAACATCTCGATTACGTCGCCGCGTTGCTCGATGACATGTTCCGCATCCCCGGAACCAAGATTCGTTTTGGCCTCGACGCGTTGATCGGATGGGTACCGGGAATTGGCGACGCCATGACCGGCATCGCATCGTTCTTGATTGTGTTCGCCTCATGGCGGCGCGGCGCGAAAGCGGTCACGCTGGTTCGCATGATCGCCAACGTGCTGCTCGAAACCGCAATCGGCGCCATACCTGTGGCTGGCGACGTTTTCCACATAGTCTGGAAGGCCAATCGCCGCAATTACCGGTTGCTGCTCCGCGAAAAGGAAGAGCCGGGCGCCAACGCCGGACGGGATTGGGCGTTCCTCGCCGTTCTTTTATTCGCCGTCCTTGCCGCAGCAGTGATTCCCATTGCCATTTTGATCTGGCTGTTGCGTTCGAATATCACACTCCCGATCCCAGGTTAGCGTTGATAGCCTGCCCTCCGCGACGTTGATTTTGCCCGTCGCCGCTTGTGTGCTAGGTTTCTTTGTTTATGGCTAAGCGCATTGGCGTACTGTTGAGCGGGCGCGGGTCGAACTTTGAGGCGCTGGCGGACAGCGTAGCGGCGGGCCGCATACCCGGCGCGGAGATCGCCGTCGTGGTCAGCAACCGCGAGGGCGCGCCGGGGATCGACAAAGCCAAGGAGCGCAAGATTGCGACGCGGGTGATCCCTTCCAAGGGCCTCGAGCGCGAGGTCTACGACAAGCAAGTTGTGGCCGTCTTAAACGAGCACAAGGTGGATTTGGTCTGCCTGGCCGGCTACATGCGGCTGCTTTCGCCCTTTTTCGTCGCCGCGTTTCCCAATCGCATCCTCAATATCCATCCTTCCCTCCTGCCATCGTTCCCAGGTCTGGAGTCGCAGCGGCAAGCCTTGGAGTACGGCGTAAAATACGCCGGTTGCACGGTGCACTTTGTCGACGAAAATCTCGACGCCGGCCCGATCGTTCTGCAAGCCACTGTGCCCGTGCGCGATGATGACACGGAAGAAACTCTTTCCTCGCGGATTCTCGCCGAGGAGCACCGCATTTACACCGAGGCCGTCCGCATCGTACTGGAAGGCAAATACAAGATCGTCGGCAGACGCGTAATCAGGGCAAACTGAAAGGCTCATGAGCGACACGAAATTCAAACCCGTGGAAGACCAGCTCGCCTACCTCAAAAAAGGCGTCGCGGAAATTATTCGCGAGAACGAGCTAAAGGCCAAACTGGAAGAATCCCTGAAGACCGGTAAGCCCCTGCGCGCAAAGCTCGGCGTGGACCCCACCGCGCCCGATTTGCATCTCGGCCACACCGTGGTAATTCGTAAGCTAAAACACTTTCAGGACATGGGCCACACTCCCGTCTTCCTAATCGGCGATTTCACTGCGCTCGTCGGCGATCCCACCGGCCAATCGGAAACGCGCCCGCCTCTCTCCCGCGAGCAAGTGGACGCCAACTCCAAAACCTACCTGGAGCAAGTGTTCAAAATTTTAGATCCGAAGAAAACCGAAGTCCGGCGCAACAGCGAATGGCTCGACAAGCTCTCCAGTTACGACATTGTGCGCCTGTGCGCCAAGTACCGCGTCGCCCGCATGCTGGAGCGCGAAGACTTTCGCACCCGCCTCGAAAACGAGCAGCCCATCTCCATGCACGAGTTGCTGTACCCGCTGATCGTGGCCTATGACTCCGTGATGCTGAAGGCCGACGTCGAGCTCGGCGCCACCGAGCAAAAATTCAATCTGCTGATGGGCCGCGAAATCCAGCGCGAGTACGGCCAGGAATCGCAAGTTTGCATGACCATGCCCATCCTGGTCGGAACCGATGGCCAGCGCAAAATGTCCAAGAGCCTGGGCAATTATGTTGGCATCACCGAAGCGCCCGACGAAATGTTTGGCAAGCTCATGTCCATTTCCGACGAGCTGATGTGGACCTACTGGGAGTTGGTCACCGACCGCACCGAATCGTGGATCGCGGAGATACGCAAGACGGTCGAAGAGGGAACGACGCATCCCATGGATGTGAAAATGCGCCTCGCTCAGGAGATCATCGGCCAGTTTCATGGAAAGGATGCGGCCAAGCAGGCCGAACAGAACTTCCAGCGCGTATTTCGCAATCGCGAGGCTCCCGAGGAAATGCCGGAAATTCGGCTGAAGCGCGTTTCCGGCGGAGTGCACGCCACGATTCCAACTTCCGACGGCCCGGAAGAAATGACCCTGCAGCTTTCCAGCGGTGCGGAAAAGTGGTCGAGAATCCTGGCCCTATTGGATCAGGTCCCCTCCGCCTCGGAAGCGGAACGCGTCATGAAGCAAGGCGGCTTCGAAATCGATGGTCTGCCAGCCAACGATCCGACCATCAAACTGAATCTAGAAAAGCCCGGCTCCTACCGCGTGCGCTTCGGGAAAAAGAAGTTTCTCCGAATCGTCGTCGAGTAGCCGGAGTCGAGCGAATCCACTCGACTCGCATCCGCGCCAGTGGCTTCGTCAGTTGACCTTCAGCGTGACGTTGGCGGAATGACTGACGCCGGCAGAGGTGGCGGTCACCACGATCGTGAAGGCTCCTTGCGGCGTGCCGACGACCGGCGTAGGAGGCGGGTCCGTCATACTTGAACTCGAACTGCCTCCCCCACAGGACGTGCATAGCAATGCAATCGGCAAGGCGACTGCTGCAGCCATCAGAAGACGTTTGCGTGGAATGCGAGCCAGTCTCCAAAGCACGGCACAAACCAGTAGGTAGGTGAACAACGTCGCCGGCATTTTCCCTTGAGGCGGCGGACCAAATCGCCGCGGCCCGACGCGCGGCAACAAGGCACGTACGGCCGTAGTAAGCGTGACGCTCGCAGTCGCCGGATCGTTGCCGTCAAGAGTTACCTGCGCGGGAGAAATCGAGCAGGTGCTCGCGGCAGGCGCACCGCCGCAGCTTAGCGTCACCATCCCCTTGAATCCGCCTACAGGAGCAATCGACGTGGTGTAGCTGGCCGACTCGCCCGCCGCCAGAGAAATGTTCGCTGGCGCAGCCGAAATATCGAAGTCAGGAGACGTCGCCGCAGTAAGGGAGCCAAGCGCAAGAACCAGATTTAACCGGCCGTGGCCCAAGTCCGGCCCAACGGCGTCCGCGTTGCCAATCGCAACGGCCGCCGCTGCATGATTGATGCTCGGCTGCCTGTTCACCAACAAAGAAGCTCCGCCGGAAACGAACGGCGCGCTAAACGATGTCCCCCATCCGGCCGCATAACTTGCGAAGGGATACGTAGTGATGACGGCTTCGCCCGGCGCCGCCACAAAAACGATCGCATTACCATAGTTTGTGAACGACGAACGGACGTCCAGGTCCGAGACGGATGCCACGCCCATCACCGCCGCCGTGAAGCCCGCCGGATACACGCCAGGATTCAGCTGCGCATCGTTCCCCACAGACGCCGAACAAATGACCCCGAGCTGATTGGCATACGTGATTGCGCTTTGCAACTCGGGGTCCGGGGAGCTCACTTTGAACTCAAAACTCATATTCACGATTTTGGCGTTGTTCTGGACCGCGTAGTAGATGGCCCGCAGGATATCGGAGAGGTAGCCAGTGCCGTCCGAGTGGAATGCCTTCAGCGGCAGGAGTTTCGCTTGCGGTGCAACGAGATGGATCACACCCATGACCATCGTGCCGTGGCCAAAGGCCGCGTACTTCACGTTTTGATCGAGGATTGCCGCGGACTGCTGGTCCAGGATCGCGGCACTTTGCTGGTTCACGATCGCCGGTTGCGGGCAAGTCGAGCCAGAGCATGCCGTAGGCGGAAAAACAGGGAAATCCGTTGGCGTTAAATCGTTGATCTCCGATGCGCCCTGCTGATTGCGTGTGAAGTCATAGCCTTGCAGAAGAACGCCCGCGAATGCCGGATGATTCGGATCGACGCCAGTATCGATGTCGGCCACGATCCCAGCGCCGGTCACGCTGTACGTGCTTTGTGCTGTTGCGACTTGAACTTTGAACGCCGCCGGTTGGTTAACATACCCTTGCGCCACCGAAGCGTTGAAATACGTGACGAGGTTAGTGCCCGTGCCCGAAAGACCGGATGGCGCCGTCGTCACTTTGTTCAGCCCGCCTACCATGGTGAGCACTTGATCAAGCTCGGCGTCGACGATTCCCGCCGTAGCCCGCAACGTCGTCAAAAAAATCGTGGGATCCACCGTGGAAGGAGTTGTTAGGAGAAAGACTTCATTCAGGCTGCCGTCCAGCCCGCCGACTACCGTGCACCCCAGCGTTGGCAGCGCGCAAAGTTCAGTTAGCGCCTGCAAACCGAGAGTCGAGCGAACGATGAAACGGTTTTGACCCGCCGCGGGCGCAAGCCGTGGAAGGGCCAATACCAGACTGAGAAGGAATATTCGCCACTTCATAACTCTTCCTCCCATCCTCCACTTCCTCCGGTGACGAGTTCATTCCGGCCGGACTGGCGAATCGAATGGGCATGCTGGGTAGTGCCGCGCCGGTTCACCTCATCTAATAAGGGACTCAAAGCCATGAAAAGATAGCTACATCGATTTACCTACGGACTGAATAAGGTAAAGCCCGGATACTGCGGTCAGGCGATTCCCGGAGCCGGAGAGTGTGCTTTTTGGGATCGCGCATTGCGGTATCCGGGCCTCTGCTGAGAGTTTGCGCTCCCGCCTAAATTTTTGGCCCGGACTTGCCCCTAATCGTTTATTTGACTCCCCACAGTTCAGCCTCTCTGAAATTCGCTAGTCACCTTCGCGACGACCCGGCCAGTGTTTCGAACGAAAACGACATAATCTCCAGGCCAGGACTCCGTCAATTCCTCTATACGAGCCTTCGCCGCGCGCAGTCCGCGCGCAGCTCCGATCGTCATTAGTCCGAACTTAGTCACCATTCGACCGATACAGAATTCGTTTGTCCCAGGGCTTATTGCACCGACGCAGCTAGGTTCCATCGAGCGTTACCTCCTGTGAGGGCCAGGTCAGATATGCGCTCCATCCAACGCAAAAGGGTCGGCGGGCTCCACGAAAATATATACACGCTTTGCTGTATGCCCGGGCTGCGAGCTAACTAAGTCCGCCCCGCTGTCTGCTGCAAAGCGCGAGCCACCAACTCGTCCAATCTCGAAAGCAGAAGCTTCAGGATGGGTGACTCGTTCGACTTTTTGTAGCCGAGGACCAGCTCGATAGTCGGCACATCCCCCTTCAGAGGGCGACTCGTTACAGACGAAGGCAGAAAGTTCTGCGCGTAAGCGGGCAACAGCCCTACGCCCCGCGTCGACGCTATCAACGACATTCCCATAGAAAGGTGATCCGCCTCGTGAGCTGGCCTGATATTAGTTCCGGACCGCTTCAGGTATTCGTCGATGACCACGCGCAGCACAGGAGCCGTGTTCGATACAATCACGAATGTTTCGCCCACTAGATCCTTCGCACTGATGGCTTTGAGGGCTGCGAGACGGTGGTCACTGGGCAAAACCACCATGAGAGGCTCCTTGACGAGGACACGGAACGCCAACTCTGGCACTCCTTGTTCCCGTCGAAGAAAAGCCGCGTCGATTGTTCCCTTCACAAGCGCATTCGCGAGCCCCGGCGAGTATTGGCTCGATATCATCACATCGATGTTAGGCAGTTCGTCGCGCAAGATCCGCAGGGCCTCGGGCATCCACGTCAATTCGTGTCCGGTCAGAAAGCCCATGGTGAAGCATGGCCGGGCGGGATGAGCGGCCCGGCGTGCTGCTTCAGTTGCCGCTTCCACCTGCGATAGCACCGAGCGGGCGTGTTCGAGAAAGGCTCGACCTGCGGATGTCAGTTCGATACCGCGAGCGCGGCGCGTCAGGAGTTGCGCGCCTACCTCGTCCTCAAGCTCTCGAATCTGCCGGCTCAACGAAGGCTGCGATGTGTGCAGCCGTCGCCGTGCCGCCACGGTCAGACTCCCCGCCTCGGCGACCGCTACGAAATAGCGCAGATGTCGTAATTCCATTTCCACTCCCATGCTTCTGAAGCATGGCTCTTAGCCTAACAAAGTATGCTTCAACGCCGCTACAACAAGCCAGCCGCACCATCTAACGAGGTGTTCTGAATTATCCCAGAGCGGCTTGGCGGAAGTTCTTAGTCATGCTCAATCTGCATGGGTTCAGATCAACGGAGGTAAAGCCATGAGTTCACCAGTTGTCTTAATTACCGGCGCCCTGACGGGAATCGGTCGCGCTGCCGCAGTCACCTTTGCGCAAGAAGGCGCACGTGTTGTCGTTTCCGGCCGTCGAGATAAAGAAGGAAAAGAGTTAGTTGCCGAACTAAAGGCGCTCGGAGCAGAGGCCATTTTCGTCCGCACCGATGTTCGCAAGGATGAGGACGTGCGCGACCTTGTGGACCAAACCGTCAAGCGGTTCGGACGCCTGGACATCGCCGTCAATAATGCCGGGACGGAAGGCTTGAAGGGTCTCGTAACAGAACAGACCGCGGAGAGCTACGCAGCTACATTTGATACCAACGTACTGGGTGTGCTGTTAAGCATGAAGCACGAACTCCGCGTGATGGTGCCACAGGGGAGCGGAAGCATCGTCAATATCTCGTCGACTTATGGAAGCGTCGGCGCCGCTGGGGCATCCGTTTATGTGGCCAGCAAACATGCGGTGGAAGGACTGACAAAGTCCGCAGCACTGGAAGTCGCGGGGACTGGGGTTCGCGTAAACGTAATCGCTGTGGGCACTACGGATACGGGCATGCTCACTCGCTTCACCAACACGGATGAGAATAAGGCCGCACTCGTCGAAACAGTGCCCCTCAAGCGTCTGGCAACTCCGGAGGAGATCGCTCACGTGATCGCTTTTGTCGGTTCGGCAAACGCCTCGTACATGACTGGCTCCTCTATCCCGGTCGATGGAGGAAAGCTGGCTCACTAATTCCAGGCCCGCCTCGAATGCGCGAAGAGCAGCAATCATCAACACGCAATACATTTGAAGTGAAGGAAGGCGTCCAATGGCTAACGTGGTGAAGAAACACAGCATCTCTTTTGAGCTGGCAAAGAAAATGGTGGATAAAGCGGTGGCGAAAGCCAGAGAACTTGGCGTTAGCGAGAACGTAGCGATTCTCGATGACGGCGGCAATCTCAAGGCCTTCAGCCGGATGGATGGGGCCCCGATCCCTACCATCGAGATGGCACAGAATAAGGCCTATACAGCTCTGTTCGGCATATCCACGCAGGACTTCTTCAACTTTATCAAAGGCGACCCGTCGCTTTTGGCTGGCGTTCCCACCCTTGCGCGTATCGCGGCGTGGGGTGGGGGGTTTCCCATTAAGGTGAATGGAGAAGTTGTCGGGGCGATCGGCGTGAGCGGGGCGCCAGCGGTGCAGAACGACGTCGATTGCGCAAGAGCGGCCCTAGCGCTCGTATCCGATGCGGTGCCGGCTGACTGACTTGTAGGCGAATCAGCGGATGCGTCGCGCAAGCGTTGGCTTAGCGTCCTGCCATTCTCAGACTCCTCATTCGAACACTAAGGCCTGAAGGAGGACGGAAATGATTTGGGTGGGAAGTTTCAACTCTTTGCGCTCGGCGCTCCACAAACGCCGTTTCCTTAATACTCCGCTGAAGGTCCACACCTGGGTGCCGAGCGAGATTGGCCTGATCTCTCCGCTAGCTGACTGGCTCACCAGCCTGATAGCTGCATCCCGCTGTGTTTTGGGAGCGGAGGAGTTCGTTGAACTCGCCCTTAGGGAAGCCTTGAGTAACGCGGTGCTCCACGGCAATCGCTCGGACGCAAGCAAGCTGGTTCACATTCGTTGCTGCTGCGAAAGCACCACGGGAGTGTGCATCGTCGTCAGAGACCAGGGAAATGGATTCGATCCTAATAAGGTTCCCGACCCTTTGGCGGTCGAAAACCTCGATTCCGAACACGGGCGCGGTATCCACTTAATGAAATTGGCTATGGATGAGATTTCCTTTGAGCGGCAAGGAACGGAGGTCCGTATGCGCAAGGCATCCGTTGCTCGGCAAGAAATACCTGTCTGCAACCCTCATGACAGAATTGCACGACGGCTAGTCGCCAGACCCTCGCCCGGGGTTCGAGTTCTCAATTGCGTCAGCGCCCCGCTTGAGACGAGCCCAACAGATCTAATCAACAGGGCTTAGATACGGGTCGCTCCGGCTTCGAGCAGAAAGGGAACGAAAACATGAAAGAAAAGCAGGTCAAGCTTCCAGGCCCGGATCATCCGATTTCCATCCAACGCAATCCCGCTCGCGTTGTCGTCTCCGTCGCAGGCCGTGTTGTTGCCAATACCCGCAACGCCTTGGCGCTCCGCGAAGCGGCGTATCCGCCCGTTCAATACATTCCAGGTGAGGACGTTGATTTTTCCCAGTTGGAACGCACGAATCACGCAACCTACTGCCCTTATAAAGGCGATTGCAATTACTACAGCGTTCCCGCTGGAGGGAAGAAATCCGTCAATGCCGTGTGGTCCTACGAGAGTCCGTTTCCTGCTGTCGTGCAGATCAAGGGGCATGTTGCGTTCTATCCCGACCGCGTCGATGAAATAGCAGAGCAGCTCCCATGATGTCGTCGGGAAAACACAGCTATTAAATTCGAAGGTGTCAACGCATGCAGGACAAAGTACATCAACCGTGACTCGAGCCTTACACGCTGGGCGGATAGGATCGCAGCGAAGGGAGGGATATGAAATGAAACTCACAGGCAATACAGTGTTCATTACCGGCGGAGGTTCAGGAATTGGGCGCGGGCTGGCGGAAGCGTTTCACAAGCGCGGAAACCAGGTGATCATCTCCGGCCGGCGCAAGGGTCATTTGGCGGCGACAATCAAAGCCAATCCTGGAATGCAATCGGTGGAGTTGGATGTCCAGGATCCCGCAAGCATCGCATCCGTCGCGAGTAAGCTCGTTCGCGATTATCCGAAACTCAACGTGCTCATCAACAATGCAGGCATCATGCAGGCCGACAATGCTGCGGGCGTGATCGATGAAGCCGTGCTGGTGCCAACCATCACGACCAATTTGATCGGCCCGATCCGTATGACCTCAGCGCTGATTGACCACTTGAAGAAGCAGAGGGAGGGGGCGGTCATCAACGTGTCGTCCGTGCTGGGATTCGTGCCGCTCGCCATGACTGCGGTCTATTCTTCTACGAAGGCCGCCATTCACTCGTATTCCCTGTCGCTTCGATTCAAATTGAAGGGCACTTCGGTAAAGGTGCTGGAACTGGCGCCGCCCTGGGTGCGCACGGACCTGATGAACAGCAACGAAGCGGAACAGGCCATGCCCCTGGCGGAATTCATCGATGAGACCATGGCGGTCCTTGCAACGGATGCGGAAGAAGTGCTCGTGGAACGGGCCAGGATGCTCCGTAACAATCCAGGACCGGCAGAAGGTACGCTCGTAAACCAATTCAATGAAATGATGTCACGCCTTCAGTAAGGATCGGGAAGCAGCTCTTGAAAATTGCCGACGCGGAGATCCAGTCATGAATGGAACGGCCTCTAAGAAAACAGAGTTGTCCAAGCGCGGTAAGAAGCCGGGAACTTACCGTCGTATCGTCACGGAAACTGTAAACGGGAAGTCCGTCGTTCAAAGCGACGAGCACATGCAGGCCTACGAGTTCAAGACTGTTTCCGGCTACGAGCACACGCTCATCTGGCTCAATGCGGTGACGCCGGATCTCAGCAAACAGCAAACCTTTGACCGCTATCCAGACTCGGTCGTTCCAGGACCCGGCGGCACCAGTCTGCACTTCGTGACCTTTCCGCCCGCTTCGGCCTTCACGGACCCGTCCTTCGACGGCGAGGCCGCACGAGACGAAGCCCTAATTCGTCTAAGGGGATTAGCCGATCACTTTGAAAAGGACGATCCCGCCATGCACAAGACGAACACGGTCGATTACGCGGTTGTCTACGACGGAGAGATTTGGCTGGAGCTGGACAACAGCGAGACCATCCACTTGAGGCGCGGCGACGTGGTTGTGCAAAATGGGACGCGGCACGCCTGGCGAAACAAAGGCACAAAACCCGTCACCATGCTCTTTTTCCTGAATGGCGAAAAGGTGTGACGTCACCCTGATTACACCGTGAAACGAGAAAGCAGACAGCAGTGACGGGACGAGAACCAGTAGTGCCGCCGGGCAACATCAACGCCGAAGCCGCAAGATAGGAGAATTTGTGGAGCGGTCAACAAAAGAGAGTTGTCATGGACATTCACGATTTGGATTTGTGAGAGGTCTTGTTGTTTGTTCAGCGGTGATCAGTCCCTTATTTCTCATTTCGTTTCCATCTGCATTTGCCGGTGGTCAGCAAGGTTTTTCAATCAAGGTGTTCACCTCCCCCGACGATCAGTTTTGGACTAACTCCGTTATTGTCGAAGGGGTGCATGAAGTGATGTTGGTCGATGCGCAGTTAACAAAAACCAGTGCCGAAAAAGTATTAGAGGAAATCAAAAAGACCAGGAAGCCGCTGTCTCTTATCTACATTACCCATGAGCATGCCGACCATTTTCTTGGGCTGGAGGTTTTTAAGGAGGCATATCCGAATGTGCGAATAATCGCCACTTCCGGGGTAGTAGATCGGATCAATAAAGTCTATCCAGATAAAATAGACAAATGGAAGAAGATCTTGGGCTCAGGTGCAAGCTCTCACGCTGTTGCTATCAGCAAATTCGACGACAACTTTATTGAATTTCAGGGCGCAAAAATAGAGGTCCTTAAAAACATCCAAGGCGACACCGATAAAAACACGATGCTTTGGATTCCTGGACAGAGAATTCTCATTTCTGGCGACGTATTGTTCAACGACATGCACGTCTACACCGCAGAAACGGACAGTACGGCTAGAGGGAAATGGTTGAACTCATTACAGAAAATCAGAGAACTAAAACCTTCGGTTGTCATTCCTGGACATAACAAGGTGGGAGCTCCCCTTGACGCGAGTACGGCCCTGGATTTTACGGAAAACTATCTATTAGTTTTTGAGAAAGAACTCAAAACAGCCAAAGATGCAGACAGCCTTGTTAATACCATGAAGGAAGAATTCCCATCCGCCGGCTTGCTCTTGGCAATCGAACGGGGCGCGAAGGCTAATGTCAAACCTTGACGAACAGCTCGAATGAATCACCTCGGGATGGATGCCAATGAAGAAGTACAAGATTGCTGTTCTGGACGATTACCAGAATGCGGCGCTCGCGAGCGCCGACTGGTCGGTGCTCCGCGATCGAGCGGACATCGCCGTATTTCGCGACCACCTCGCCGATCCAGACACCGTGATTGAGCGGTTGCTGCCGTTTGATGTCGTTTGTGTCATGCGCGAGCGGACCCCGCTGCCCCGCAACATTATTGAGCGCCTTCCCAATCTCAAGCTCATTGCCTCGACGGGATCTGGAAATGCGTCGATCGACGTCGCCGCGGCGAGCGAGCATGGGATCGCACTGGTTCACACAGGGTATAGGTCGGATCCGACGATCGAATTTACTTGGGCGCTGATCTTGGCCTCCGCGCGACATATCGTGACGGAGAGCAACTCCCTCCGATCCGGCGGCTGGCAGCAAACAGTGGGCACGGATCTCCGTGGAAAGACCCTGGGCGTTCTGGGACTTGGGAACGTTGGATCACAGGTCGCGCGGGTCGGGAGCGCTCTTGGAATGAATCTGATTGCCTGGAGCCAGAACATGACACCCGAGGCCGCCAAAGCAGCGGGCGCAATCCTGGTTTCCAAGGACCAACTGTTCGAGCGGGCCGACATCCTGACGATCCATTTGGTGTTGAGCAGCCGTACGCGCGGCCTGGTAGGCGCCGCGGAGCTGGAGAGAATGAAGCCGACGGCCCGGTTGATCAACGCATCGCGCGGGCCGATCGTCGAAGAGCAAGCTTTGATCAGCGTGTTGAAGAACAAGCGAATCGCCGGCGCGGCGATCGACGTATTCGACACTGAGCCGCTGCCTGCGTCTCACCCCTTCCGGACGCTGGACAACGTACTGGCAACGCCGCATATCGGGTACGTATCGCATGATCTTTACAAGACGTTTTTTGAGGACACGGTCTCGAATATTCGGAAGTGGCTCGACACTCATTAAGCACGCGCACCATAACCGTCGTTTAACCGAGAGGAAAAAGATGGCGGAATCAAAGGAAGCACGAAACAAAGCGCTGGTTCTGAAGGCATTCGACACGTTGTTCAACAAGCGCGCCTACGCGGCCGCGGAACGCCTCTGGTCACCGCATTACATTCAGCACAGCGCTCATATCGCCCCAGGCCGCGAGGGTCTTTTCAATCTCATCAAGAGCATCCCGCCAACGTTGAAGTACGAACCCGGAACGATCCTGGCTGAGGGAGACTTCGTAATCGTGCATGGACGATTCAGCGGTTTCGGTGCCCCTGTGAATTGGATTGCCGCCGATATTGTCCGCATTCAAGACGGAATCCTCGTCGAGCATTGGGACGTCATTCAGGACGAAGCCACCGAAGAGCAGTCCAAGAGCAAAGCTCCCATGTTCGGGACAAGTTTTCCGAAATATTTGATCAGCGGATAGGTCGTCGCCGTTCAATCCATCATTTCTTCCACCATTTTGGCAACGTGAGCGGCAACTGCGGGAGCCGCAGTTAGCCCAGGCGACTCCATTCCCACTAGATGGACCGCTTGCGGTACGGCGGGGTCGCGGGTGATTACGAAGTCGGCGTAGCCTTTGCCTCCTGGCGGGACTAACTTCGGGCGCAGGCCCGAGTAGCCTAGCTGCAAGTCGGACTCTTCCACCTCCGGCAGGAGTGGCTTCGCGCCGCGTACAAAATCCACAATGGACAGGCGGTCGCGCTCGTAATTGTCTTTCGTGTCGACGTATCTCGCGGTTGGCCCCAGCAGCACCGTCCCCCACAGAGTCTTGGTGAAATGCACTCCCAGGCTTAGCGCGTCCGCGTGCGGCAGCGGGTACACAAGATTATTGATGAGCGTGCGCCGCGGCCCGCGAATCTCGCAGTATTCGCCGCGCACCGGATAGATTTTCCAGGAGCTGTTACCAAGGAGCGCAGCAACTTCGTCCGCGTATAGCCCGGCCGCGTTGATAACGCAGCGCGCTTCAATCGTTTCGTCCTGCGCGTCCTCTTCGTCACCAATACGCAGGCCGACTTCGACCGCGCCGGGGCGAGGCTTGAGAGAAATCACTTTCGCGCGTTGCACGATGTTTGCGCCTTGATCCGCGGCAAGCCGCGCATACGTGCGCACCAGATCTTCAGCAGAGACAATTCCGGTAGAGGGCACATCCAGCGCGGCAACCCCGGCAATATGCGGCTCGCGCGTGCGAATCTCATCCGGCCCGATGAGCCGAAGTCCCTCAACTCCGTTCTCCTCGCCGTTCTTTTTCAGCGCAACCAGCGCAGGTTCTTCGTGCTGATCCGCAGCAACTACGATTTTCCCGGTATGCCGAAACGGCACGTTGTGCTTCGCGCAGAACTCATACATCAAGCGGTTGCCCTCGATGCAGAGCCGGGCCTTGAGAGAATTTTTCGGGTAGTAGATGCCGGAGTGGATGACCCCGCTATTGCGCGTGCTGGTGGCCATCCCCAGCCTGGGATTTTGCTCCACGAGGAAAACGTCGTTCGAGCGGTGTGAAACAGCATGCGCAATAGCGCACCCGATCACGCCACCCCCAATAATCAGAATGTTTGCCTGGTCCATGCGGTAAGTTCTTGCCTGCCTGCTCCGTGACCTCTGTGGCCCTCAGTGTCCTCTGTGTTAAGTCTTTATTCTTCGCGTTCGAGCTTCAGTGGTCCCTGCTTCTGCTAGTCGCTGACCGCAGGCACCTGTAGCGCAGGGCGAAGTCCTCGTAGCCCTGCGGCTTTTCCCCACACGCTTTAGTCGAATCTCCCTGAACCGGCGAAAGCATGCGGGAAAATCTTAATCGCTGACTGCCGTCTCGTCGAAGTACGGTTTGCAATCAACCAGCTTGGATTCCGTGCCGTCGTGAACCGCATACGTCGCCCGGCGCCCCTTATCGTAAGCATTGTTCCACAGCGATGCCGCGCCGTGCGCGCCGTCCTTATTCAACGCGTAAAAGAAAATATGAAAAGTCGCCAGCTTTTTCTTCTCATTATTGTAGTTGCGCGCGACCCGCGCCATAGCCTCCATGCAAGCGTCGGTGGGAGACATTCCTTTGCGCATCATTTCAATGATCGTGTGGCCGCCGGAAATCTTGATGTTCTCTTCGCCCTTGCCCGTGGAACCCGCCGCGCCCACTTCGTTATCAACACAGCAGCCCGCCCCAATAATCGGCGAATCTCCAACCCGCCCCGGAATTTTCCACGCGAGCCCAGAGGTGGTCGTCGTCGCAGAAATTTCGCCCTTTTCATTGACCGCCATGCAAGGAATCGTTCCTGTCGGGGGATGCGCGATAACGCGCTGCGCGTAAGCGAGAAGCGCCTGGTCTTCCGGTGTGTTCTTGAAGATGCTGGACATCTTTTCTTTCCACTCCGGACTGTCAATTCCGGGTCGCCAATTGAACGATGTCGACGCTTTCCACGCCAGCCAGAGTTTGCGCGAATGTTCGGTCAGAAGATTCATCTCCTCGAAACCTTCAGCCACGGCAAAGCGCCGCGCACCGTCGCCCACAATCATCACGTGGTTGGTGCGCTCCATCACGGTTTTCGCGAGGCGCGCCACATTCTTGATGCGGCGCACGGATGCAACCGAGCCGGCGCGGTGCGTGGGGCCGTGCATCACACTGGCGTCAAGTTCGACCTCGCACTCTTCGTTTGGCAGGCCGCCATAGCCGACGGAGTCATCGTTCGGATCGTCTTCCACCACGGTGACCGCGGCCACCACAGCATCGAGCGTGTCGCCGCCTTTCTTGAGGATGTCCATGCCGCGGCCCAGCGCGTTAACTCCGTTCGCGCTGGAGATAATGACCGGGCGCTTGCCTTGGGCCGCAGGCGCAACGGCGCGGGCACCATTACTCGCTGCCTCCGCAGGCGTGGCCCCTTCGAACAGATTCGCGACGCCAGCCGCCGCGCTCCCCGCAACCGATGTAAGAAAAAATTTACGGCGTGACCACAGACTCATAGCGCCTCCAGAAAGGATGCGCGCCAATATACAACAACCCAGCTTTGAAATTTGGAATTCGAGCTCAAAAAAGGAAATTCAAGAACGCAACGATTTGGAAGAGAAATGAGGTTTGAAAGTGTTGTGCCGCGCGCCTTGACTAGGCGAAGATCACGCCTCTTGGCGTGCGCGATTTCGGTTTTGAATCGTGATGCGTCCACCATTGTTGCCACGCTTGCGCGTTATTTCCCAGCGGCTCGCCGGTGATTAGCCGCAGCGCGCCGTAAACCCAGCCGCGCGTATCGGAATCCAGCGCATCGTCGTCCAGAAAATTCAGGAGATCCGGCACCGCAGAAAATCTTTGCTCGTGCGTAAGCATGCCGGATTCGGCTATGCCCACCGCGGCGCGTTGCCGCACGCGCGGCGAAGGATCGTGCGCAAAACGATCGAGCAGCGGATCGACCGCGGCATCCGTGCCCAGCATGGCGAGGCCTTCCACGGCCCAGAAACGCGTTTGTTCGTCGCGATCACGCGCGAAGGCCAGCAAATGCGTCAGCACCACTTTCGGTTGCACACCGCGATTTCCCAGCGCGCCAAGCCGCCACAGCGCGAAGGGGCGCTCGGTGGGATCTTTGCGAATCAATTTCACCAGGCGCGCCACTGTTTTCGGCGACTTGCTCAAATTGTTTGCGGCGAGGTCGACCTCGATTGCTGCGCCGCGCACGCGCAGGTCGTCGGACTTCATCGCGGTCAGCACGAGATCGAAAAGGCGATCGGTATTTTGCACGCGACCGCGCCAGCTCTCCGCGTTTTGCCGGATCAGCTCGAGCGAACCCTGGTGGCGGCGAATCGCGAGCGCGAGCAATTGCTCGGCTTGCTGCTGCGGCCCCAGCCGGGTGAGCTCGGCGAATTCGGCGTTGACGGCGTCGGCGGTGGGCTGCGACGCCGCAGCGCCCGCCGGGGAGTCTCCGGTTCGGAGCTTGGCCCAAACGGCTTTGAGGTGGCCGACTTCAAAACCGGCGTACCCGGACGCTATGGCCAAGATCAGGAAGGCGAGTCCGTACCAGCGCAGGAGGCTGAGCGTTAGGGGGCGGGAGTCGCCAGGGACTGGGTTTTGCGGAGCGACCACGAGTTGGCCTCAGACGCCAGGATGTGGCGTTCAGGGACAAAGTAGAGGTGGCAAGTCGCGGCAACAATGGTACGGGAAGCCAGCCGTCCGGTACGCGAGGGTAAGTGGTGTAAGTCATGTCATTGCAGCCATATAAGGGAGGTCACACTTCCGCGGAAAGCGGGATTTTGGCCACCCGTCCGAACGGGCAGGCCGGACCTGAGAGCCTTCGGTTGGTGCATGGCGTCTGCGCGCAAAGGTAGGTCGTCGCGCCGACGGCGACGGTTTGGTCCACCCCCCACGCCGGTGTTTTGTTGAAAGAGCGTGGATTTGCTTGATTGCAAAGGAGTTGAGTTTTTTCGTGATGACAAAGAGGCTGCAAGCGTATGAAAACAAAGGAAAAAGCGCAACACAGAGGACACTGAGGTCGGAGCACAGAGGGCGAGGAAAGTGGCGAGAAAGAGCGAAGGCAGACCCCCACACCCCGGTGCGATTGCGTAAATGCGGTAGATAAAGGGGTTAGCGGGCGATTCGGCGTAAATGCGGTAGATAAAGGACTTGCGGCACTAAACGAAGGGGGAAACGACGGCTGAGCAGACGCAAGGGTGGCGGGGGGAGTTAGACGAGGGCTGGAGCGAGCCATTGGTGCGAACGTCGGGGTAAACGATAGCAGGAGGGGTACGCGGGGACAACTGGTCGGAGGGACGGTCGAGGTGCAGCTGGTCGGAATTTCTAGCGCTCGTGTCGTATGATTCCGTGCGCGGAGCTAGGGGGCAGCTAGGGGTCATTTACGCAGAAGCCGAAGAAGTTCCACTGGCCCCGACAAGTCCGCTATAGGTATCTTGACGTAGACGAGTCCTCCCTGGTCGTCCAGCCCGTACGTCGCTGTTGGATTAACCGAGTGCGAGACGGTTTCAAGTTCGGCCTGCTCCCGCGGTGCCAACTGCGCGAAGCCGGGATCGTATTCCAAGTAGATGAAGGCCGCGTCTGCCTCGGGGTCATATGTAACGGTGCCTGCTATAGGTGTCTTTGGAAATGCAGGCCGAGCAGGGTTGAAGGGTGACACGGCTTTCGCTACAGAAAAGGGAACGAACCCTCCAACGATTTCGATTCCACGTACCCAGTTTCCTGACCGATTCAGGTCAATGATTGCCTCGCCCTGCTTCTGCACAACGGGTTCAACGTCCTCTCGAAGATGCACGCACACGAGGCTTGGGTTTTCGAGGGCGATTTTCTGCGAAAACGCAAGTCTCGTCATAGGGTTCACCGAAGCGGACTTGCAGCACCGGCTGCAACGAAACGAATGACTGTAACGATGGTTCCGGTCACTCTGTTTACTCTGACTTCAGCCGCCTTGCCGATAAAACGGACAACTGACCCACGTCCAGGCGGGTGGCCCAGGTGCCGATTTGGATTTTCGCCGACCGAATCATGGTGAGAGTATACCTGTAAAATTACAGATAGAATAAGGTGCGGGGACTCTGCGTGGTTGGGTGCCCCACGTGTCGGGTTTACACGTGGGCTCTTGGGTTGGCTCGCTCATGCCGAAGAATCTTAAGCGCTATTATGCGCGCGGCGATCTGCACTTTGTTACGTTCAGCTGTTATCGTCGGCTCCCGTTGCTGCGTACGATTCGCGCGCGAAACGTGTTTGTGAAGGCTTTGGGAGCTATTCGTGATCGTTATAAGTTCCGGCTGGTAGGTTATGTCGTGATGCCGGAACACGTGCATCTGCTCTTCAGTGAGCCGCCGAAATCCACTCCGTCGGTGGTTCTGAAAGTACTCAAGCAGCGCGTGGCACGAGATTTGCGAAGAAGAAAGCGTACGGGCCGCGACGGCCAGTTGCGCCTGCCGTTCATGACTGGAGATGCGGGGTTGCCGCGGTTCTGGCAGCCACGCTTCCACGATTTCAACGTATATAGCAGGTACAAGCTGCGACAAAAGCTGGAGTACATGCATGAAAATCCAGTCAAACGGGGACTGGTGAAGAATCCCGGGGAGTGGATGTGGAGCAGTTTCTCGTTCTACGAAAAAGGGGAGGTTGGTTTGGTGAGGATTGATCCGGTCTAGATATCCGGCAAAGCAAAGTCAAAGACCCCACGTGCAAAACCGGCACGTGGGGCACCCAAATTCATTCAAGAGCTAACGTCCGGGCCACCCGCCAGTTTCCGGTTCTACGAAAAAGGGGAGCCTGGTTTGGTGAGGATTGATCCGGTCTAGATATCCGGCAAAGCAAAGTCAAAGACTCCACGTGCAAAACCGGCACGTGGGGCACCCAAATTCATTCAAGAGCTAACGTCCGGGCCACCCGCCCTGGGTGAGGAAGGTAGCGTTGCGAGTTCGGCGAAAGCGGAAAGACAAAACCAGAAAAGTCAAAGACCGCATCTATGAGGCAGGCACCGGTGTCAACCTGAGGTTTTGCGCAGACGGGTGGGATTGCGTGCGAGATGGGTCTGC
>Ga0210408_10000110_pt1 | contig 129423 bp, 107 predicted proteins | sample IncBWH4MmetaG_FD_155471 | JGI IMG/M metagenome (GOLD analysis project Ga0210408, IMG submission 155471) | Forest soil microbial communities from Barre Woods Harvard Forest LTER site, Petersham, Massachusetts, United States - Inc-BW-H-4-M | ecosystem: Environmental > Terrestrial > Soil >... | reverse complement strand
CTGGCGGAGCTGTGGAACGGCGCGTCATGGGTGTACCAGCTGCCGACCACCGAACCTGGGCTACATATGACAAGCAGCGAACTGCTTGGCGTGTCATGCTGGTCTACGGCAGTATGCGAGGGGGCTGGGAAGTACACAGAACCCGTCGAAGTCGGCGGAGTGAAAATGGAATACGAATTCACTCTCGCGGAGCTCGACTCATGACAGACAGCCGAGGGTGCCTGGTGAGCCACAAACGCTGGCTCTCCAAAGGTCCGGAGCCCTTGGACCCTCCTGACGTTCCCGTGTAGTCATGCGACTCGTACGGGGAGGGTAGGGTAGCGTCCGACGCCTGGAAGCGCTAGGTCGACCGGCACAGATGCTTCGTCCCAGAGAGCGCCGGCGGCCGCAGATGCCCAACGCGCTGCCGAAGATGGTCGAGGAGCGGATCGTGGTCTTCAATGGCCGATCGTCCGTCCGTCCAGAGCCCCGGGATATCCGCCGCCCGCACCCGTAAGGTGCCGCGCATGCACATATCTAGGAGGCATCTCAACTACGCCAACGTCACAGCCACCATCGCGCTCGTGTTTGCGATGAGCGGCGGGGCACTGGCGGCAAAGCACTATCTGATCAGCTCGACCAAACAGATCAAGCCCAGCGTGCTCAGCGCGCTGAAAGGGAAGACCGGACCAGCCGGACCGGCCGGAGCGGGCGGTCCAGCCGGACCGGGGGGACCAGCCGGGCCAGCCGGACCGAGCGGGCCGGCGGGACCAGCCGGCAGCGCCATCGCCTTCGCTTATATCGGGGGCGTCTCAGCATCCCCCACGATCTCGAACGCGAAGAACGTCTCGTCGGTGAGCAGGGTGACCACAGGAGGCCCGCCAACAAAAGGGGAGTACTGCATCACCACCTCCGTTCCATTCCAAAACGTGACCGGCATCGCGGATCTCGAGTTCGGCGGCGGGGGTGGCGTGACGGTGAGCGCCGACACGGCCATCGTGCCCATTATCGTCGCCGCGGGTGAGTGTCCGGGCGGCACATCGATCGTCGTCGTCACGGGCAGCGAAAAAGAAAGCAATAAAGACACCAACTTCTGGATCTCCTTCAATTAGCGGACCCGGGGACGGCGGGGCGCATGCCTCGCCGTCCTCAACAAATCCCTAAGCCGCCACCGCTCGTGCCGGCTCGAGCACCAACTCCCCGTCAACCGCATCCAAGCGCACTGAGTCCCCGTCGCGTAGCTCGCCTTGCAGCAGCGCCAGCGCGAGGCGGTCGGTGAGCTGCTTTTGGATCACGCGGCGCAGCGGACGCGCGCCGTAGGTGGGGTCATAGCCCATGGCGGCGAGCAGCTCGCGGGCGGCGTTGGTGAGCGTCACGTGCACGCCGCGCTCTGCTACGCGAGCGATGACGCGGGCTACTTGAAGGTCCACGATCTCGGCGATCTGCTCGCGCGTCAGGGAGTGGAAGCGAACGATGTCGTCCAGGCGGTTGACGAACTCGGGCTTGAAGTACTGGAGCAGCTCGGTGCGAAGACGCGCATCCGCTGTGACCTCGGCGTCGCCGGTCGCACCCGTGCCTGCACCGGCGCCGGCACCCCGAGAGGCAGGGCTGTCGCCGCCGACCCCGTCCACGCCCCCGCCGATGGGCAGGTTGGAGGTCATGATGAGGACGGTGTTCTTGAAGTCGACGGTACGGCCCTGACCGTCGGTCAAACGACCGTCGTCCATCACCTGCAGAAGGGTGTTGAAGACGTCGGGGTGGGCCTTCTCGATCTCGTCAAGGAGCACGACGGAGTAGGGGCGGCGGCGGACGGCCTCGGTCAGCTGGCCGCCCTCTTCGTAGCCGACGTAGCCGGGGGGCGCCCCGACCAAACGGGAGACGGAGTGTTTCTCCATGTACTCGGACATGTCGATGCGGACGATCGCGTCCTGGGAGTCGAACATGAACTCGGCGAGGGCGCGCGCCAGCTCGGTCTTGCCGACGCCGGTGGGCCCGAGGAACAGGAAGGAGCCGATCGGGCGGTCGGGGTCCTGCAGCCCGGCGCGCGAGCGCCGCAGTGCGGTGGCGACCGCCTCGATCGCCTCGTCCTGGCCGACGACGCGCTCGTGCAGGCGCTCCTCCATGTGGATCAGCTTCTCGGTCTCGCCCTCCAGCAGACGCGAGACGGGGATGCCGGTCCAGCGCGCGACGACTTCGGCGACGTCGTCGGCGTCGACCTCCTCTTTGAGGAAGACCGGCGCTCCGGCACCGTCGGCGCGCTCGCGCTCGGCCGATTCATGCTCGGCGAGGGTGCGCTCGAGCTCGGGGATCTCGCCGTAGCGAAGCTCGGCGGCGCGCTGCAGATCGGCTTCGCGCTCGGCGCGCTCGGCTTCGATCCGAGCGGCCTCCAGGCGCTCTTTGGTGGCGCTGACGCCCTGGAGTGCCTGCTTCTCGGCTTCCCACTGGGCGGTCATCTCGGCGGAGCGCTCGCGCAGCTCGGAAAGCTCGGTCTCGATCGCGGCGCGGCGGTCGGCGGCGGACTCGTCCTTCTCCTTGCGCAGCGAGGTCAGCTCGATCTCCAGCTGCATGACGCGGCGGTTGACCTCGTCGATCTCGGTCGGTACCGAATCGATCTCGATGCGCAGGCGCGAGGCGGCCTCGTCGACCAGGTCGATCGCCTTGTCGGGCAGGAAGCGATCGGCGATGTAGCGGTGCGAGAGGGTGGCGGCGGCGATCAGGGCAGTGTCCTGAATGCGCACGCCGTGGTGCTCTTCGTAGCGTCCCTTGAGCCCGCGGAGAATCGCGATCGTGTCGGCCACCGTCGGCTCGCCGACGGTCACCGGCTGAAAGCGCCGCTCCAGGGCGGCGTCCTTCTCGATATAGCGGGTGTACTCGTCCAGGGTCGTGGCACCGACGCAGCGCAGTTCCCCGCGCGCGAGCATCGGCTTGAGCAGGTTGGAGGCGTCGACCGAGCCCTGGGCGGCGCCGGCGCCGACGATCGTGTGCAGCTCGTCGAGGAACAGGATGATCGTGCCCTGCGCGTGGGAGACCTCGGAGAGGACGCCCTTGAGGCGTTCCTCGAACTCGCCGCGGTAGGCGGCGCCCGCGATCAGCGCGCCCATGTCGAGGGCGATCACGCGGCGCTCGCGCAGCGACTCGGGCACGTCGTGAGAGACGATTCGCTGAGCGAGCCCCTCGACGATCGCGGTCTTGCCGACGCCGGGCTCGCCGATCAGGACGGGGTTGTTCTTGGTGCGCCGCGAGAGCACCTGAATCACGCGGCGGATCTCCTCGTCGCGCCCGATCACGGGGTCGAGCTTGCCAAGCTCTGCCATCTCGGTGAGGTCGCGCCCGAAGCGCTGCAGGGGAGTCTGCTGCTCCTCGTCTTGCCCGGGCTGTGGGGCAGGGCCGGGACCGGGGGCGCCGTCAGGAGCCATCGCGCGCCCTCCGTGAGGCGGGACCGAATGCCGAGCGCACATCGGCCGTGCGCACGATGTCGGTGCCGCTGCCACGGTAGGGAATCAGCTCGGCGCGGAAGGAGCGGCGCACCTCCTCCAGACGTTCAGCCAGCTCGACCTGGGCGCGTAGGGCCTGCAGCTCGAGCTCCTCGATGCGGGCGTGCATGTCGTTGACCTCGGCCTCGAGGTCGAGCACGCGCTCGACGCCGGCGAGGTTGAGGCCGAGCTCGGCCGTCATCTCCTGGATGCGCCGCAACCGCTCGACGTCCGCCTGCGAGTACAGGCGCGTGCCCTTGGGCGAGCGTTGGGGCGCGATCAGGCCGCGCGCCTCGTACACGCGCAGCGTCTGTGGGTGCATGTTCGCCAGCTCGGCGGCGACCGAGATCATGAACACGCCGCGGGCGGTGTCCACTTCGATGCGGGCCATCAGCCGGACGCCTCCTCGAACAGGCGCGCGCGGGGATTGCCGTTCATGACGGCGGCCAGCGCGTCGACGGCCGACTGCTGCTCCTCGGTGAGCGAGTCGGGGACGTCGAGCACGAAGCGGTAGTGGATGTCGCCGCGCGACTTGCCTCCGAGCTTGGGGGGCCCCTCGCCGCGGAGGCGCTGAACCGCGCCGGGCTTGGTGCCCGGTTTGACGCGCAGCGTCTTGGTGCCGTCGAGCGTCGGCACTTGCACCTCGGCGCCGCGCAGAGCCTCGGGGATCGTAAGGGGAACCTCGACCTCGAGGTTGTCGCCTTTGCGCTTGAACACGGGCGAGGGCGAGACGTGCGTGATCAAATAGAGGTCCCCCGGGGGGCCGCCGTCGCGGCCGGGCTCGCCCTTGCCGGCGAGACGGATGCGCCCGCCGTCGCGCACTCCCGCGGGGATGTTGACGCGCAGGCGCTTGACGGTGCGCACCGCTCCCGCCCCGTGGCAGGTCGGGCAGGGGTCCTCGATCACGGTTCCGGAGCCGCCGCAGCGCGAGCAGGGCTGGGAGATCGAGAACATCCCCTGGCCGGTGACCTCGACCCCGCGACCTTCGCAGACGGGGCAGACCTTGGGGGTCGTGCCGGGCTTGGCGCCGGTGCCGTGACAGGTGGGGCAGGTGTCGTGCATCGGCACCGACAGGGGGATCTGCGCGCCGGAGATGGCTTGGTCGAAGGTGATCGAGACCTGCGCCTCCAGATCCCCGCCGCGCTGCGCGCGCGGACGTCCGCCGCGGGCGCCGGCCCCCGCGCCACCGCCGCGGGCGCCCCCGAAGAGGTTGGAGAGGATGTCGCCCATGTTGGAGGCGTCGAAGTCGAAGTTGCCGAAGCCGCCGAAGCCGCCGCCGGGCCCGCCGCCGGTCGAGAACGGGCCGGTGCCGGAGTCGTACTGCTTGCGCTTGTCGGGATCGCCGAGGACGTCGTGGGCCTGGGAGACCTCCTTGAAGCGCTTTTCGGCGGCTTTGTCGTCGGGGTTGCGATCGGGGTGGTACTGACGCGCGAGCTTGCGGTAGGCCTTCTTGATCTCCTCGGGGGTCGCCTTTTTGTCGACCCCGAGCGTCTTGTAGTAGTCGGGTCGAGATGCCATGCTGGGCTCCTGGGCTACGCGGCGACGACGACTCGCGCGGGACGGATGATCTGATCGCCGAGGCGATAGCCGGGCTGGTAGACCTCGCCAACGGTCCCGCTGCTCGCGCCGTCCACCGGCTGGTGCGCCACCGCCTCATGCAGGACGGGGTCGAAGATCTCGCCGGTGGGAGCGAAGGACTCGATGCCGACACGGCGGAGGGCGGCGTCGAGTTCCTCGCGCACGAGGCGTACGCCCTGCAGGAGGGGATCGTCCTTGTCGGCGGCCTCCAGCGCGCGGTCGAGGTTGTCCAGTGCGGGGAGCAGCTCGCGGGCGAGCTTGATTGCGCCGCGCTCGGAGGAAAGCGCGGACTCGCGGGCGACGCGCTTGCGGTAGTTCTCGAAGTCTGCCTGGGTGCGCTGCGCCAGCGCGAGGTACTCGTCGCGCTCGGCGGCGACCGTGACGAGCTCGTCGAGGTCGCCCTCGATCTCGGCCGCGTCGCCGTGGCCGTCGCTATCGCCGTCGCCGTCGGCCACGCCGGGGGTCTCTGGGGGGGAGGCGTCCCCCGACGCCGTGGGCGCGCCGGGGGTCTGCTCCTCTTCGACCGTCTGCTCTGGGATATCGCCACTCATGTCGCGGGCCCCGTTTATGACTTCGGCTCGTCGACAACCTCGGCGTCCACGACGTCCTCCTCCTCGGAAGACGAGCCCGCGCCGTCGGTCGAGGAGGCGCCGGCGCCGTCCTGCCCGGCGGCGGCCTGCTCCTGGGCGCGCTGGTACATCGCCTCGGAGACGGAGTGGAAGGCGACCTGCAGGGCCTCGGCCTTGGCGTTGATCGTGGCGGGGTCCTCGGAGTCGAGGGCCTCGCGGACCTCTTTGACGGCCTCCTCGATGCGCGAGCGCGAGTCCGCGTCGACCTGGTCACCCAGGTCGGCGAGCTGTTTCTCGGCCTGGTAGGCGGCGTTCTCGCCGTTGTTGCGGGCCTCGGCGAGCTCGCGCGCGCGGCGGTCCTCCTCGGCGTGGGACTCGGCGTCGGAGACCATGTTCTTGATCTCCTCGTCGGAGAGGCCGGAGCCGGCCTTGATCTCGATCTTCTGCTCCTTGCCGGTGCCGAGGTCCTTGGCGGAGACGTTGAGGATGCCGTTGGCGTCGATGTCGAAGGCGACCTCGATCTGGGGGATGCCGCGCGGCGCCGGCGGGATGCCGGTGAGCTGGAACTTGCCGAGCGACTTGTTGTACTGGGCCATCTCGCGCTCGCCCTGCAGGACGTGGATCTCGACGGAGGGCTGGTTGTCCTCGGCGGTGGAGAAGACCTCGCCCTTGCGCGTGGGGATCGTGGTGTTGCGCTCGATCAGCTTGGTCATGACGCCGCCCTTGGTCTCGATGCCGAGCGTCAGGGGCGTCACGTCGAGCAGCAGGACGTCCTTGACGTCGCCGGCGAGGACGCCGGCCTGGATGGCGGCGCCGACGGCGACGACCTCGTCGGGGTTGACGCCGCGGTGGGGCTCCTTCCTGGTGAGCTCTTTGACCTTCTCCTGGACGGCGGGCATGCGCGTCATGCCGCCGACGAGGACGACGTGCTCGATCTCCTTGACGCCCTTGTCTTTGGCGTCGTCGATCGCCTGGCGCACGGGGGCGACGACGCGGTCCAGGAGGCCGGAGGTCAGCTCGGCGAGCTTGGCGCGCGTGAGGCGCGTGTCGAGGTGCTTGGGGCCGGAGGAGTCGGCGGTGATGAAGGGCAGGTTGATCTGGGTCTCCTGGGTCGTGGAGAGCTCGATCTTGGCCTTCTCGGCGGCCTCGTAGAGGCGCTGGAGGGCCATGGGGTCGGCGGAGAGGTCGATGCCCTGGTCGCGCTTGAAGTCGGCGACGAGCCAGTCGACGATGGCCTTGTCGAAGTTGTCGCCGCCGAGGTGGTTGTCGCCGGCGGTGGACTTGACCTCGAAGACGCCGTCGCCGATCTCCAGGACGGACACGTCGAAGGTGCCGCCGCCGAGGTCGAAGACGAGGATCGTGTGGTCGTCCTCCTTGTCCAGCCCGTAGGCGAGCGAGGCGGCGGTGGGCTCGTTGATGATGCGCTTGACGTCGAGGCCGGCGATGCGCCCGGCGTCCTTGGTGGCCTGGCGCTGGTCGTCGTTGAAGTAGGCGGGGACAGTGATGACGGCGCCGTCGACGGGTTCGCCCAGATAGGATTCGGCGTCGGTCTTGAGCTTCTGCAGGATCATCGCGGAGATCTCGGGCGGGGAGAACTGCTCGGAGTTGGCTTCCACGCGGGCGTCGCCGTTGGGGCCGGAGACGACCTTGTAGGGGACGATCGACTCCTCCTCGCGCACCTCGGCCTCCTTGCGGCCCATGAAGCGCTTGATCGAGAAGATCGTGTTCTGGGGGTTGGTGACGGCCTGGCGCTTGGCGACGGTGCCGACGAGGCGCTCGCCGGAGGCCGTGAAGGCGACGACGGAGGGGGTGGTGCGCCCGCCCTCGGCGTTCTCGACGACGGTGGGCTCGCCCCCCTCGAGCACGGCCATGCACGAGTTGGTCGTGCCGAGGTCGATACCGATGGTCTTGCCCATGAAGATGCTCCTTGTGAAGACGATGAATAAATCTAAGCGGTATTGAAGCAGATTTTGTGAGGGACGTCAAGGGGCCGTGGGGATGGGCGTCGAGACCGGGCAAAACGGCGAGTCGGCTACGAAGCGTCCGCGGTCGATCGCGTGCGCCAAATGAGAGCGCTCTCAAGACCGCTCCTGCTGAGCTGATTCCCGTTATCCTGAAACGTATGCGCGCAGTGGTCCTGGACCCACCGACGGCCGGGCTGGAGCCGGTGCTCGAGCGCCGGCGCCGCGCTGGTCTTGATCGCCGCGACGAGGTATGGGAGGGTGTGCTGCACATGGTTCCCGCGCCCAGCCTCGAACACGCGCTGATCGACGCCCAGTTGATGCGGCTACTGGGGCCATGTGCGGACGCGGCCGGGCTGCGACTCAGCGGCGAGTGCAACCTCGGCGAGAGCGAACAGGATTTTCGCGTGCCCGACGGAGTTCTGCATCGCACGAGCGCCCACGGTACGTGGCATCCGACTGCCGCGCTCGTCGTGGAGATCGTCTCCCCGGGCGACGAGAGCTGGGAGAAGCTGCCGTTCTACGCCGCGCACGACGTCGACGAGGTGCTGATCGTCGACCCCGCCAAGCGCTCGGTCGACTGGCTCGGGCTGAACGAGGGCGAGTATCGCCCGATCGAGCGCAGCGGGCTGATCGAGCTGGGGCCGACCGAGCTGGGCGAGCGGATCGACTGGCCCCCGGTCGAGTAGCGGCTCAGAAGCCGCGGCGCGCTGTCAGCGGTCGGTCGCGAGGGCGTGCTGGACCTCTGCGCCGCGGGGGGTGAGCGTCCAGGCGTTGGGTTCGCCGTGGGATTGTCCGTGCCCGGTGTTGTCGATCAGGCCGAGGCGCTGCAGGCGCGTGAGGAGCTTCGAGATCTGACCCTGGTCGTGGATGCCGGCGTGGTCGGCGATCCGGCGGTTGGAGGCGCCGGGGTCGGTCGCGACGGCGGAGAGGACGACGAGGGTGCGGTAGGTGAGGCGCATGTTCAGGCCCACCAGGGGGTCCCCGGATGGTCGCTCGCGTGTGCCGGCGCCGGCGCGCTCGCGAGGAAGCTTGGGCACTGGCCGCGCGAGCTCTCTCTGGGCGGCGGCCGCTCCGAGATAGGGGAGCACGATCATTCCCATCAGGGGGTTCAGCAGGGCGCTGAGGGGCGCGGGGGCACGACGGGAGCCTGAGCGCTTGGACCCATTCGCGCCGGCGCGGTCGCCTGCTTCGAGCATGCGCGCGTGGATCACGCTGAACACCGCGCCGACGAGACCCTCGGCGGTCAGCTCCGGTGGAGAGGGCGAGGCTGGGGTCTTGCGCCCGCGCTTGGCTTCTGAATGTCCCCAGTCGAGGATCTCGGCGAGACCCTGCAGTACCCGTGTGCGACGGTCCAGCACGAGGGGTCCGGCGCCGAGCGCATCCACGACCAGCAGCCGCCCCAGCGCCGGCTCCTCCTCGAAGAAGACCAGCAGCGCCGACAGACCGGCCCTGATCCGCTCGCGCCACGCGGGCGGGGCGCTCGAAGCAGCATCGCTGACGATCCGGCGCGCGCGCGCGGTCGCGTCCTCGAACACCGCGAGGAAGCACTCCTCGCAACCGCTGAACTGTTCATAGAACGTGCGCCGCGACACGCCGGCGCGCGCGACGACACGCGAGACCGTGGCCGCGCTCACGCCGTGCTCGGCCACGACGTTGACCATCGCCGCGAGGATCCGCGCGCGCTGCACATCCGAGACCCGCGCCGCGCCCTCCCGGGGAGAACGAGCCGTCGGCTTGGAGTGGTCCAGTCGGCGAACGCGAGCGGAGGCCACGGCAACGTCAGCCCTTCTTCTTCGAAGCCTTTTTCGAGTGCTTGGCCTTCTTGGCGGGTCGCGCCTTGGCGCAGCCCGTGACGCCGACCGGCGTGCTCCGATGCAGCGTCGCGCCGTTCTGGGCGACGAATTCGGTGGGCATCGACAGGGACGCGGGGAGCGTCTGCTTGACCCTGCGCGTGATCGTGCGCCTGTGGCCCCTGGTCCTGATCGTGACCCTCTTCTTGACCAGCACGGTGCGGGTCAGCGCGCAGAGGTTGCCGTTGGCTGTCAGGGCGGAGAACGGGCCCTGGGGCAAGGTCAGTTCGAAGCTCGTGACGGGCTGATCGGGCACCGTCTTGAACGTCGAGCTGGTGATGCCCTGTTTGCTGATGAACGTGTCGCCGACGAGGTCGATCGTGACGCCATACCCCTGCAGCACGATGATCAGGTTCGGGAACGCTTCCCCGCCGTTGGAAACGAAGTACGCGGGACCTTCCAGGGGTACGGGCAGTATCGGTGTGATCGCGCGGGCGTGACCGACGACCGACGCCGCGGGGCAACCTGCGGGGTTGGTGTCGAACTGCGATTTGGTGCACGCCTTCTGCAACGTCGTCAACCGCGACGGGAGCTGCACTGGCAGTTCGACTTTGACCTGGTGGATGTTCGCCTGGGCGCCCAGCGGGCCCGGCATCGTCAGCTTGACGTTCAGGCTCGCGCCGTCGGCTTTGTTCGTCCTGCCCGTGGTGGTGACCGTGAAGGATGGTTTGAAGCTCAGGCTCGCACAATCGGTGGCCTGGAACGGGCTCGACACATTCACGGGCGTCTGGTCGGCCGGATTGGCCGGGTCGGCGCCCGCGCCCGTGAGCACATTGCCGATGCTCATATGTTCACAGCTCGTGGGGTTCAGAATGAAGTCGGGACGATCGACATAGGCGCGAATGTCGCGTACGTGCACGATGATCCCCTTGATGATGTGCGGGATCGGATCGGAGCCCGTCGCGTCGACTTCGACCTGCGCCGTGACCGGGTTGATCCGCAAAGCAAAACGAATAACGACGGTGCCGAGGTCGAACGGGCCGACCTTGGCCGAGGTGATCGACACGAGCGACAGGGGCGCGCCGTGATATGGGCCCGCGAGATACAACCGGCCGGGGTTCTCGGCGAGCACCGGGCCGACACCCGCACCGACGAGCGTATGCCCGACCTGGCTCGAGGCGGGACACGACGGTTGGGTCTCCTCCAGCGCCCCCCCGTTCTCCGCTTCACCACGCCGCTTGGCCACTTCGATAGCGGCCTCGGGACAGAACGGGATCCCGGTGAGGTTGCCGGTCAGCCCCGGGGGCATGATCGTGGAGAACCTTGTGAGCTCCTGTTCGCCGTCTTCACGGATCAGGCGCAAATAGAACGGACTGTAAGAGCCCGCAGCGTTGTTCTGCGTACCCGTGAGCACTTGGGGATGGAACGGCGGTGCGCCACCGGACGGACAGGGATCTTCGTGCGCGCCCTGCGTGACCTGGAAGCTGCTTGACACCGGTTTGGGTTCAAGCGGCGCGGACCATGGTGTCAGCGAGCCCCGCGTGGTGTACGTGCCGCACACCGGGGGACTCACGAGCGGCGCTGTCGCACCGGGGCGGAACTTCAGCGTGAACCGGCTGAACGGCTGCTGCGGATTGTTCAGGAAGCTCGTGACGAGTCGCCCGGTGAGAGGGTCCGGTTCGACCTTGCCCGCGACCTTGACGATGACCCCCTTCAGCGGATCCTTAGCCACCACATACAGGGCCAGCAGCGAGCCGTGCGGATGCCCGGGTTCTGAGAACGGGTTTTCATACGGCTTCGCGATATAGACCGCGCCATGGATCGTTTCCGCGAGCAGCGGCGTTTCGATGTCGATCGAGCCGATCTTCGATTCCGGCGGGCAACCCGCGCCCGGCGAGGAGGAGGGGGTCTCCCGTTCGTACTGTTCCGGGGTGCAAGCGCCCAATCCGGCCGCGAGCGACGGGTTCGCGGTCATCCCTTCCGGCAAGGTGACGGTGGCGTCCTTCAGGTTCGCGGTGGAGATCGTCAGCGGGTCTTCCCACACCTGCGGAACAACCAACGAGACTTCGAGCCCTGTCGGCGATTCGGCAGCGCGCGTGGAGGGCTGAACATCGATCGAGGGTTCGAACGGCACACGTTCGCATTCCCCGGTCGGGCCCACCGCTGTGCTCGCCGGACTCCACGCTTCGGACTCCCACGAGTCCGCCCTAATGCTCGCTTCGAACATTCCACAGCTGGTCGGATTCGACAAAAACGGCTTAGCGGGGATGCCCGCGGGCACAGAGGGACCCAAGGGGTGTTGGCACGGGGTCTGCGGTTCGTTGACGAGGCGAATACAGGTCATCGCGCGTGAGCTATCGTGTTCCGCGGCCGCCGGAACGCCCCAGACCGTGACGACCACGTTACGGACTTCAGTGCGGGGAGGCACGGTCGCGGATGCGACCAAGCCGAGGTCCCCCGGACGGACCTGGATCCGCAAGAACCCAGTAATTTCACCAGTGTTATACCCGAGCTCCGCCGTGACACCAAAACTCGTAGTTTCCATCATGTACACCGGGACAGTCACCTGCTCTGCCTGTGCAAGGTTCAGTTCGACGCTCAGCAGACCCACCTGGCTCGCCACGGGGCATTCGGGCAAGGCACCGCGCCCAGTATTTTCTGATCGTTTGCCGAGTTGCGCCTGGGTGCAGGTCGGCACAGCGGTGTCGTTGGCGTCGAAACCCGTCGGCAAGTTGACGACGTTTTCGCGCACGTCGTTGTAGGTGTGGTATTCAGAGCCGTTTTCTTCATGGGCCAAATCGAATGACGTCACCCAGTCCGAGCGCGCGCCCGCCTGCAACGTCGACGGGACGAAATGGAAGGACCCAGGAAGGATTTCAAACGGGTGTTCGCTGGGCTGCGCCTGTCCCACCGCTGGCAGGACCCCCACAAGCATCAGGCCGGCGACAAGCACAAGCACGGCGCGTCGCCACCAGCGGCGCGCGGTGTTAGCGTAAGCGGGAGCCAGGATCATCGACGCCCCCTTCCGGACTTGCGGGTGCCTGCCCGGCGCCCCGTGCGGCGTCTGCGCCTCACACAGCGGCCATGCGTAAGCCTGCGGTCCTTCGCGCATTTCACGCTCCTACCGGACGGCGGGGGGGGGTGCGAGCGGCTGCACGAGGTTGCCCGCGCCGGTGAAGGTCGAACTGGACGGCGTCGCGTCGTTCGGCGGGCTCGGCGGCACCGAGCACGCGTCCCCTTCGCATTCCACCGGGCGTGGCGGCGGCGGAGCGAACCCGCCACCAATCCGCGCATCATAAACATCGAAGGCGGTGTCGACGTCCTGCGGCAACAGCCGCGAGCGAGTATAGATGAACACGTCGCGTCCATTGTTCGCGGTGCCCAACAGGAGATTGCGAAAACCCGTGCGGCCGTCGGTGATCAGCGCCAAGCATCCCTGCAACCGCACGCAGCCGTTCACGCCATCGCGGCGCCACTCATAGATATCGCTCGACGGTGACGTCGTTATATTCTGGTCGAAAAATTCACCTTCGCCTCGTGGCGCTATTTCGCCGTTGGTGTCTTGGGGCACGAGCGCCGCCGGGGTCGAGAAGAACGCGAAATCACCGTTTGCGGAGAACGGGATGAATTGAGGGCCGAGATCCGAGTAGGGGTTGGTGTCAGCGCTCTGGAGGAAGGCGGGCAGCGTTGGTTCCGGGTCAAACGGGGAGGCGCAAGAGATGCACTCGACGACGTTTTCAACGCTATCATAACGCATAACCCCTTCGCCCGGCAGGCCCGCGACAGAGCCCTGATAGTAGTAGTAGCGTCCATCCGGACTCGTACTCTTGAAATTGCGATCGTGAAGTTCGCCGATCGTCATCACGAAGCTGAAGGCGCCGGTGGACAGGTCGTAGCGGTAGAGGCCGCCGCCGAGGGTTGTGTAGATGACCGTAAAATCGCTGGAGACGATCGTGTTGGCTGCGGGGGGTGCGGAGACGCCATCGAACAGATGCTTGGTCGTCCCCGCTTCGCTGTCATACAGAAAAGCTTCTGCGCCTTTGGCGAGCAGCACCTTCGTGCCTTGGGAGTTGGCGGACAGGAAACGGTAGGCGCCGATGTCCACGGTCGTTTCGCCCCGCACACGCATGTAGAGATGCGAGGGTTCCGCACAGTCATTCCCCGGTGCCGCTTCGAAGAAGATGCGAGACCCGTCGGCGGAGACGCCTTGCTGGCCGGCAGTTCCGCCGGGGTTCCGCGACTGCGAGCCGACGCTCTGTCCCACGGACGCGCCGCAACTGCCGATCGTGGCGTTTGCTTTCCCGGCGACGTTGAGCTGGCGCAGACCGCGAGCAGCGGTGTATTCATAGAGATCAAATCCCTTTCTGGTGCCCGTCGGTTCGCCAAGCAGAGTACGGTCTTGGGTAGCAAGGACGAGGGCAGAGAGATCACGGTTGGCCGCCACCCAGCCGCTGGCGCGGTCTTCGGCGCTGTTTCCGGGTTCGATCTGCCTGGAGACCGATGCGACAGTCGTGTAAGGCCCGCCCACGGGCCCCAGCTTGTATTCTTTGAGAGGAGATTTCACGTTGAACGTGGTGTCGTAATCTGAGCGAAAGGCGACCTTTGTCAGGTCGGAACTGTACGCCAGCGGCGTGGTGGTGAAGATGCCCGTTTCGGGCTCGGGCGAGCCGCTTGTCATCGACCAGCCGCTCGCGCCGCGCGAGAACAGGTAAGGGCTCAGACCAGCACCCCAGTGAGTTTCGGCAGATTCGATCACCAGGTGCTCCCCATCTTCACCACTCCATGCGCCAGTCTGGACGCCCTCGCCGTAGTGAAACGGTTCTTGCGCGCCGCCCTTGTCGGCGGGAGTAATCAGCTCATACGCGCGACAGTCCGGCAGATGAGCCGACAGACCCGTCCGGAAAGCTTCGTTGGGACAAGCCCCGCCCGCCGTGCTTCCCGCCGCGGTGACCGGAACCGTGAGGGAGTATTCAGCGCTGTCAACGAGACCGGTGCCGGGCGCGGTGTTGTGAGCGACCATGCGATACCGGTAGGTTTCGCCCAGGCTGAGAGCCGGCAGATCAAAACCGACATTATACGGCGTGTTGCCCGACCCCGCGTCCACTTCGGGCGTTTCCGCGGCGCCTTCCCAGCCGTGTTCGGCGAAGCTGCGGTCGCTCACGTACTGGAAGCGGTAGTGCGTATCATACGCTTCCCCTCCCGGTTGCGTGGTCGCGACCGTAACCGTCCCCGACGGCGTCAAACCCGACCCGTCACCTTCGATCAACGGCTCAGCCTTACCGGCCTCAGGCCCACCGAAAAGCACCGTGTACGGGCCGCCCGCGAGGCCGAAGACTTGGGCGACGCGCTGACCTTCGCCGCTCGAGAGCGACCGAAGCGCCTGGAACACGTCTTCGGAGGAGGCGTTGTAGGGCAGGTTAGCGGTCGTCTGACCCTTGAATGTCAGCTTGAACGTTCCGCCTGTCGGCGCGCCCGCGATCGCGACCGACTGTTCCGCCGACGTCGGCGGGCTGTTGGGATTCACCCAGCCAAGCAGCCGCAGCGATTCCCCGTGCAGCGCGTGCGTGGGAAACACCGTCGGCGTCGGAGCGCCCGATGTCTGAAAAGACGTAACCGCGCTCGTCGCGGGGCCGCACCCCGCCGCGCATTCGTTTTCGAGAAACACACGAACGTAGTACACCGTCGATGGTCTCAGCTCGGCGAGGCGGACACCTACAACTTCACCGTTGCCGTACGGTGTGGATTCCGCGACCGCTTGAGAGATCGTCCCGGCGCCTGCCGGGATCGCCGTCCACGGACCCGATTCCGAGGTCGCCGACTCCAACCGCCACGCCGTCTTGGATCCGTGCGAGACCGGGATCGCGGTTAGAAAAGCAGAGGAAGCCGTGACGTTGCGCGCTTCGGGCGATCCAGCATACGGCTTGCCTTGCAACGTCGTAAACGTGCTCGCCTGAACGCTTCCCTGCGAATACGTCGTCTGCAAGAGCTGACCCTGCGCGTTGCTCGCGCGCAGGCGAACGTAATACACAGTTTCCGGAGCAAGACCCGTCACGTTCGCTTGCACCCAGGCATATTCTTGAGCAGTCGCGATCGTGCCGCTCCCACCGGAGGTGAACGGCTTCCACGACGCGCTGTTAGGCGCCGGAGCATGACCGTTTTCCGGCAGCGAATATTCCACGTTGTAGGTGGTTTCGCTACCGTTGCTCTCGACCTCGACCTGGAAGCTCGCTTTCGTGGCGCTCGCGCCTCCGAAGAACCAGGGCCGCCCGTCAGTCCCGTTTACTCCGTAATTCCCGGCGACTTCTGGCTTTTGCAACGGGAGGGTCTTGAATGGGATCTTTTCGACAGCCCTGCCAACCGTGTTTTCGAGCGTGAAACGAGCGTAATAGGACGTGCCGGGAGCGAGATGCCTCAGGTACGTGTTCCGTATGGCCCCTGTGTTGCCGCCGCTGGCGTTCTCTTCCCCGATGAAGATTTCACCCCCAGCGCTTACGTAGGGGACAGCCACCCATGCGGGGCTGCTTTCCGGCGGCGGTTCGCCGCTCGCTTCAGCCGGCGCATACTCAGCCTTCCTAACCGTCGCGGACGGTGATCCTTCTTCGAATACCACCCCGACCGTAGCACGGGTCGAGTAGGCGATCTTGAAGATGGTTGTCTGCTGGAAGCGCGGCGGCCTTTCTTCCACGGCGAGCGCCCCTGTCGCGAGGAGAAGCGTCCCCGCGAGCACGGCAAACAGGCCCCCGAGGGTCAGGAGGGCGCGAGGTCGGGGAAAGCGCGCCCGTGCGACGCCCAGACGGTCCCATGAGTTTGGTGTGTGAGTCATTCGAGATGTCCTCTTGTCGAACCGACCAAGGCAAAGAACATAGGGCTAGCCGGTCACAGCCCAGGTGCCACCCAGCGACATGGCGCCCTTTTCCTTCGAGAGACCTTGAAAGTCGAAGCCAATCGTCAAACTAGGACTGCCGGCGAGCACAACTCCACTCACTAGCTTGATGTTGAGTTCGGCACCTTGGAAGACGCAGAGATTGCCTGATTCGGCCCCTGGTTCAGCTTCACTTCCCGTGCATCCGGGAGGAAGCGATCCCCCTGGCTTGATGTAGTGAGCCGTCGGTTCACCCGCTACCGGCAGGGCGAAACTGACCGCGGTGAGGGCTGCACCATACCCCGGATTGGGGGCTTCTGCTTCGGCGAACGAGCTCGCGCCCCACGCCCCCCTCAACGTCTGGCCTTTGGGCAGCGTCTGACCACCAAACGTCCCTTCCTTGCCCTTTTCACCGTTGCACGCATACGTGACACCGCCGGCGGAGGTGAACTTCGAGCCGCCTTCTTTACAGTTCGCGCCCTTCGGCTCCACGCCGCTCGAGACGCTCGTGCCGGGGCTGCCCGCTTTGCCTTCAGGGCCGCCCGGACCACCGGGCCCAGCAGGACCCTGAGGGCCCTGCGTTCCTGCGGGGCCCGTGGCGCCGCTCGCGCCGGCGCCGCCGGAGCGGCCCTTGAGCTGCGCCAACACGCTCGGCTTGATCTGCCCCGTCGAAGTGATCAAATACTTCTTCGCGGCATACGCCCCGCCGGTCATGGCGAACACGAGGGCAAGCGTCACGATCACCGTCGTCGGACTCACACGCATCCGCTTACATATCGCTGATAACATCATCGCTTATCTCTCCTCCATGAAGTCGAGCGTGTGAGCGCCCAGCGCTACGCACGCGTGTTGAGCACTGCAAAGACCTGGACGCCGCGGCCTCGGGTCAAGACCGCGGCGCCCCGAACAGCGACCCCAGCATGTGGGAGCATGCTTCGGGGCCTCCTCGCGCACCGCCGCCAGATGAGGATGGCGAGGGCGACGCTTGAACAAGACTGGGAACCAAAGCGCAGCCTGCGGTACGCTTACGGTATGCGCGATACGCTCAATCTGACGATCGTCTACGAGCCTGGGGAGGACGGCTGGATCGTCGTCTCGATCCCAGAGGTTCCCGGCGTCCTCAGCCAGGGACGTACGCGCAAGGAAGCGCGGGAAATGATCCTCTCGGCTCTGAGCGACTGGCTGCGCTTCTACGTCGAGGACCAGCGCAGCGAAAGGCTGGGCGAGATCCCGCCGGACGCCGACACCGAACCGGTGCATCTGAGCTTCGCTGCGTGAAGCGCCGCAAGCTCGAACAGCACCTGACAAAGCATGGCTGCTACCTGGATCGAGAGGGCTCAGCGCACTCTTGGTGGGCTGCGCCGGCGGGCAAGCCACGCACGGCGGTACCACGCCATCGCGACATCGACTATGTCGCAGCGCGCGCCATCTGCCGGCAACTGAGGATACCGCCGCCCGAGGGGTCGCGTTAGCCAGATTAGACCCGCGAGCCGCCCACCCCCACGAGCGCGACTCAAAACGGGGGAAATCTGCTGCTAGAAGCGGGGTGCTAGCAGGACAAGAGAGAGAGAGAGAGAGAGAGAGAGAGATGAGTCAGCGCTGCTGACGCATCTACCTACGGGCGCGCACCGGCGCGCAACGACCCTCTTCACATCTGTCCCGGACGGACTCACGTGTCTACAACCCCTCTTCATGCGATCCGGCTTTCCTCTCCCCGAACTGCTTCCCTCTGCAAAAGCGCTTGAACTCGATCCAGAAGACCGACCCAAACCCGATCTATTTCCCTGTGCTCCCTCTTGGCGGAGCACCTGACCTACCAATCATAAGCACACATGGCACGGCTTGTCAAGTCCCCAACTGCGCATAGGTTGACGTCAGGGGCGCAAGCTGGCTCTGAGGAGCCGAATATGCGCTCAGACAGAAGCTGCCGCGACCAGGGCTCCGCCGGCTATCCGACTGGGTCGTCGGGGGACGGGACGGCGACGATGTCGAGCAGGTTCTCGAGGCCGGCGAAGTCGTCGATGTTGTGCGTGTAGAGCGGCAGCTTGTTCGACAGGGCGGTCGCGGCGATCAGCAGATCCAGGGTCCGCCGCCCTCGTGCCTTGCGTCCCGCCGCGTAGACGCGTCCGTACACGCGCGCCACGGCGACGTCGAACGGGAGCTGGTCGAACGTGTCTTCGGCGTGCTGCTCGCGGCGATGCTCGACGACACGTTCGGACCGGCGCTCGTCGCGACGTTGTCCCACGGCGAATGGGCACCGACGACCGACCTGCACGTGCAGTTCCTGTCACCCGCGCGGCCGGGGCGAATCGTCGGCCGCGGGCGCGTCGTCCGCCGCGGCGACAAGGTCGCTTTCATGACCGGAAACCTGCGCGACGAGGACGGCACCCTTGGAAGCGGCTCTGAAAGATCAAGCTCGACGCGCTCGTCGTCGGCGAAGCGCTTGCGTGCCGCGTCAAGCATGACCCCGGAGAAGTCAACGCCGACGCCAACGATCTCGGGACGATCGCGCTTTAGCAGCGCGAGCAGGCGACCGTCGCCCGTCCCGAGGTCAAGGACACGACGAGCGTTGCCTGGGACCTGTTCGAGCAGGACGCTCTCTCCCTCCCGCGATGCGGGAACCAGTCCGCCCGGTCGAGATAACAGCGAACACGCTCGGGGATGGTCCACTCGCTGGGCACCACGCTCGCATTATCGGTTATCGCCGTGTGGTGGGCAATCCATCGCGGCGTACGCAGGTGTGGCATCGGTTGCCTTCTGACCAGTGTCGTGGCCGAGGATGTCCACCGCCGGATCACTCAGCTCCGCAATCGTGGACTCGGACAGGGCGACATCCGCGAGTCGGTCGGTCGCAAACCAGGCGACGTCGATTGTGTCCTCCCCGTCCGGAGCGGCTCGCCGTCGATGACGCGCGCGTCGAAGATCGTCGAGACGTAACTGACGAGATCGCCGCGCAGGTACGCTGAGATGCCCACAGTGAGCGCGAGCCTACCGGCCGACGATCGACCGCGACACCTATTCGACGCCTATCGTGTAACGAGTTCGCTGTCTGCTGCGATTCCCGCTCGTAGCAGGACGATGCTCATACCGATGATCCAGGCGAACAGCATGGCGGGGATTGCGATGATGACTCCTCCCTCGAGCGAGAAGAAACCGCTTGGGATCACAAGGGAGGCCAGGAGCACGATGTGCGCCAGCGCAGCCACGACGGCAGCCCATGCTGTCCAGGCAGGCAGGCGGCTGTCGCTGAATACCTGTGCCGCGTATGAACCAAGCGCCAGCGCGGTCGGGACTCCGGACATCGCGAGCAGCCCGAATCCGAGGTCGTAGAGCAGCCGTGGATCAGGCGCGTTGGGCGCGCGATAGAAGAGCACGAAGGCGACCGTGAAGCCAGCGAGAAGGAGCGTGACGAAGCTGACGAGCCCAACCAGGAAGCACACCGAAAGAGCGTTTACGTTGCCGGTCGTCTCCCGCAGCCATAGCCAGACGCCGACACCGAAGGCCAGCCAGAGTCCCACCGCGGCCGTACTGGGGACCATCGCGACGAGCAAGGCTGAGTGATGCGTGTCGACGTAGCCCGCGATCTCGGTCGCGCTCGCGCCGGCCCCTGGAAACGTTTGCATTTCATCGACGATTGCTCCGGCGATCCCAAGCGCGATGCTCACCAGGCCAGCGAGCTTGATCGCGCTGTACGTGGCGCTGCTGGTCCGCTCCCCTGTCGTGATCGCCATGCGCCTTACCCCCGTTTCGATTGGACGGTCACATCGTTTCAGGGGAAGGTCGTGCTGTCGATTACCTGAGAGGTAATCGACGGACGAACGCGTCGAGGCTAGAGTCGACCACCGGATGGCAACCATCAGCTCCCAGCCACGGGTCGGGCCGCTGTTGCGTGAGTGGCGCAAACGGCGGCGGCGCACCCAGCTCGAAGTGGCGCTCGACGCGGGGGTATCGGCGCGGCATCTGAGCTTCATCGAGACGGGCCGCTCGACGCCCAGTCCCGAGATGGTGCTGCTGCTCGCCGAGCAGCTCGAAGTCCCCGTAAGGGAGCGCAACCAGCTGCTGCTCGCCGCCGGTCATGCCCCGGCGATCCCCGAGCACTCGATCACAGATCCTGAGCTCGCGCCAGTGCGCGAGGCGCTCGATCTGATCCTCACCGGCCATGACCCCTTTCCCGCGGTCGTCGTCGATCGCGGCTGGAACCTCGTCGCCGCCAACTCCGCGATGGCCCGGATGGCCACCTGGGTCGACCCGGCGCTCCTGGTGCCTCCGGTCAACGTAATGCGCGTCGACCTGCACCCTCGTGGGCTGGCGCGCTGGACCGTGAACCTGGGCGAGGTCCGGGCGTATTTCCTCCGGCGGCTGGCGCGTCAGGTGGCGATCACCGGGGACGCGGATCTCGCCGCGCTGTTGGAGGAGGTGACGGGCTACCCCGCGCCCGAACACCAGCCCCACCCGCGAGACAGCCGCGAGTCACATCATCACGCCGCTGATGCGGCTGCGCTCCCCAGACGGCGACGAGCTGTCGTTCTTCGCGACCGTCGCCACTTTCGGCACCGCGACGGAGGTGACGACCTCCGAGCTGTCGATCGAGTTGACGTTCCCCGCCGACGCGGCGACCGCCGAGGCGATGCAGAGCCTTCTGGTGAAAGGCGCACACGATGAACGCATCGCGAACTGACCTGGGCCAGGCAAGCCGGCTGGCGGACTCCCATCTGTTGCGACGTTCGCCAAGCCGTGTGGAAGCGCGACGAAGGGAAGTGCGTGGAGTGCGGCAGCGACTTTGACCTCCAATACGACCACATCATCCCGTTCAGCATGGGCGGCCTCGATATCGTATAGATAAGCCATTTGTTTGCCCGAACCTGCTCCTCGTAAGGCTTCTCGAGACGCGGCAGCGGGCTCAGAACAGGGCACTATTGTCAAGGGTTTGTGCCGACGTTTGTGCCGACGACGATCAAACGGGGGCAACTGAGATAGCAATCACTATCTCAAAGCATACCCATTTGCAGCGCCTTCTTGATGGCCAGACCCAGATTCGAACTGGGGACACCACGATTTTCAGTCTTGATCTGAGGAGAGCGAAAACTGGCGTATTTGCAGGCCATTCGCTAGACGGGGCACCCCGGACATGCCGTTGGTTTCCTGGAGATTCCTGGGGGTTTGGGCCGGGGGGCAGGCATCTCCGGCCCAAACCTTGATCGGCCCCGGCCAGGCGATGGCGAGAGGCGGACTCGAACCGCCGACACCTCGATTTTCAGTGGTGGGCCGGCATCGTTCGGCACCCCGACAATCAGTAGCCGCCGCTTTCGCTGCTTTCGGAGCCCAGCCGTTCGCTGCCTTCCGAGCCGCTTTCGCTGCCTTCGGAGCTGCTTCCGCTTTCGCTGCCTTGCGAGCCGCCGCTTTCGGCGCCTTCGGAGCCCCTCCCGCTTTCGCTGCCTTCCGAGCCGCTTTCGGCCTTGCCTCCTACGACGAAGCCGCCGCAGCCGCATTCTGGCTTGGAGTCGCCGGCCGTTCCGAGAGCGTGATGGTTCGTTTCCCCGACACTGTCGGCCGTGGGCGGACTGCTCGACGGCGGTCCGCTGCCGACCGCGCGCCCGCCGCTAGTGGAGCTCTGCGGGGCGCCTGATCGATGTCTGTCACGCGTCCCTGTCGCGGTTTTCGTACGGCGGTGCGTCTTATCCGGCTGCGCCTTGGGCTGCGTGTCGGGGCCGTGCTTTTGCAGCGGCGTCAAGGTGACTTTGCCGATCTGTAGGTCGTCGCGCCGTGTGTCGGCCTGCAGGCCAAGGACAATGAGCGCGAGCGCCAGGACGCCGAGGATTACCCGCAGCGCTCTCCTCCAGATGACAGCGGCCAGGATCGCGACGCCGGCCGAGGCGAGTGCCGGCCACGAGACATAAGCGATGTCAAGCTGGTCGATGCTGTTCGTACGCAGCCACTCGAGGGCCGCTTGCACCGCGATAAGCGCGTGGTGAATTGGCGTGGGCGGTTGACCCGAGACAGTCGCGGCGACGAGCAGCCCGATAAAGACGACGAGCGCGGCGATGGCGGTGCCGTGCAGCGCGCGCCTATTCTTGATGCCGAAGATCCGGACACGACTCGAGAGCGGCAAAGGGTCGGCCTCTACTGTGGTGCGGCGCGATGTGTGGGCGAGGTGTGGCGCGCCGGTGACAGTGGGGTCGTCGGAATAGCGCCGGACAGTCTGCGACTGGCGCGCGCTGGCGATGCGGTCGCGCGAGGATGTAGGCGCCGACGCCTGCGCGTCTAGCATCTGATTGTCGCTGAGCAACCCGTCGTCGACCATCGCGTGCCCGAGTTCGACCGCGAAGTCCCACTGGCGCTTGGGACGGTCGTCGAAGTTCTCTGCGACGCCGCGGATCAGAACAGCAGCGGTCTCGGGTCCGAGTGCTCGGTTGAACTCCCGCGGGTCCGGCGGCTGTCGGCCGATGCGCTCATCCGAGTTGTCCGAAAACGGAGTGCGGCCCGCAAGCGTCTCGTATGCGACGGTCGAGGCCGCATAGCGGTCGTGTCCCTTCTCGACGTCGAACTCGAGCAGCTCGTCTGCCGGCTCCAGTCCCGCCTGCCAAGCGCGCATCGCCGTAACGAGCTCAGGCGAGGCGTAGCGGGGCGTATATGGCAGCGGCATGTCGTCGTTCTCCAGCAGCCTGTAGGCGATGCCGAGGTCGGCGAACGCGGCTGAGCCGTCCCTCCGCAGCAGCAGGTTGCCCGGCTTGACGTCGCGATGGACGATGCCCATGTCGTGGCTCGCGTCCAGCCCACGAGCGCTCTGGCACACATAGCGGTAAGCCTCGGCGAACGGCAGCGTGCTTCCCGGTAGCTCTTCGAGGCGCTCCCGCAGGGAGCCGCCCTCCGCGTACTCCATAAGCAGCCACGGTCCGTAGGGATCGTCGGTTCGGCAGTCGACCGGTTGCATGAAGTACCGCGGCGCGGCGTCATGCAGTACACGCATGAGGTCGGTCTCTCTGATGAGCGCGGCCTTGACCTCGTTGCCATAAGCCCGCAGACGCTTGAGGACGAGATGCTGCTCGGATTCCTCGTGGAAGACCAGGATCGCGACCGAGTGGCCCCCCTCCCACGTCCGCCCCGCGAAATGCACCCCGTCGGGAAGCGGAACGTCCAGCTCGACTAGGTGGCGCATGGTCAGATGGCTCCTCTCGTGGTCTACCCGCGCGTGCGCGGTTGGTTACGGCAGGTCACGTGTCACTCACCATCGCCGGCCAACGCATTGACCACCGCGACGTAGCGCTTTGTGCCGCGCCCCACGCGCCGGAGCTTGAGCTGATCGAGCAGGTCGTCAAGGAGGTGTCGCGCGCGGACAGCTGACACTCCTAGCAGCTGGCCGAGTTCCTCATCGAGCTCGGCGCGCTGCAGGCGGCTGAAGGTCGGGCCGTGGCGATCACGCAGCGATAGCACCGCGCGTCCTATGTCCCTCGTGCCGGCCGTACGGCGTCTGGCGCTAGTGGGCAGGCCCTTTGGATCTCTCGTCTCGTCGCCCTCCAGTGCCGGATAGTGGACATAGAGCGTGGTGTCGCCGAGCCGGACGATGTCGCGATCGGCCAAGAAGCGCTCGGACACGTTCTTGCCGTTAACGAGTACGGGCTGCGCGTCTGGGAACGCGACGAGACGCAGACAACCGGCGTGTGCGAACACGGTGAGGTGGCGGCGAGAGACGGCCGGGTCGGTTAGCGGCAGGTCACAGGCGCGGTCACGGCCGACGACGAATGTCCCGCTCGGACCGAGGTTGCGCGTACGGTGCTGGCCGGCGTACTCCACGGAGACGATCGCTGGCGGGAAGGTCGCCTTGTTGGGCGTCATGGTCACGATGCCTTTCGCAGGCCGCCAGATCGTAGGACCCGAAGCTGCACGTTGCCCGACAGTGTTACGAGATCACCGTCGTCCAGTAGCAGCGCTACGTCTGCCTTGACCTTCCCGACGAACACACCGTTGTGTGAACCGAGGTCCTTTATCGTTGTGAACTGCCGGGCGACGGTCAGTAGCGCGTGGCGTTGTGAGACGGACTTCTCATCGATGGCCAGCCCGGAGGACGGGCGCCGCCCGATGATGTGACGGCCCTCGCCGAGTTCGACCGTTCGGTACGGCCTGCCATCAATGAGGACCTCGAACTCGACGAGCGGGCTGGTGAGGTCCATTGAAGTGTGAGCACGGCGCGGAATGATGGGCGTCGGATCCTCGGTGCCGGGCCGCGACGGGCGGTATGTCGTGGCGTCGAGCTGGTCGGCCCGGAGCACTGACATCATGAATCGCGGTCGGCGTAGCCGGGCGAGCGGATCGCGCTTAACGACCACCGTCGGTCGGCCGAGCAGCACGAAGTCTTCGTCCACATCTGCCAGTCCACGGAGCGCTTGCTCAGCCTCTTGGCCGACCTCGGCCGCCAACGGGCCCCAGCTGTCGTACTCCGCCGGCGCGACGCCGGCAACGATGTAGTTCGGAAGGAAAGCGCCGCTATGTGTCTCGGTTGCGCGAGCCTTGGCCGCGCGCACGAACGAAGCGACGAAGGCCTTGGGGCTGAACGGCCCGAACAGCCGGACTGAGATGGGCGCGGCGCGGCGGGAAAGGTTCTCGCTAAGCAGGCGCCTCAGCTTCGGTCTGGCCACCATGAGCGCGACGAATGCGAGCGTCGAGACGATGAGCAAGAACAGGGCAGACACCTCAGGCCTCCTTGACAAGGACGATCGTTTGCAAGGACTGCATGCTACCCCCTGACATGACCAGTCGAATGGTCACAGCGACCAGTCAAGCGCCTCCGTCCCCTACCGGATGTCGGCGCCGCCCGGCGCTCCACGGGCGGGCATAGCGCCGCGCTTTGTGATGTCGAGAACGTGCGGCGCTCGACCGCCGAGTTTCCCTACTGGCGTGGTCGACGCGACGCGGCAGATCGTCGAGCTCGCGCCGACGGACCATTTATGGCGGCGTGGGCCTCCATCCGGCGTCGTGGGCAAAGGTCTTGCCTTGGAGTCAAACAGGCCCGGCGTTGACGACCTCCGTCTCACTATCGCCATCGTGGTAGAGCGCGCGTGGCTCACGCCTCGAACGGCCATCAGCTACGAGAGCTGGGAACTGCGTATACGTAGCCGAGAGGCTTCAGATCAGCAGTCTCTGGACGCCAAGGTTGGACTACGTCGAGAACGCCTCCGCTCGCCCCGCTCCCGTCATCGTGCAGCACTATGTCGCGGACCACGGCCAGAGCAGTGTTGGGAAACGCGGCACGCGCGTGCTCGACCTCATTGGGCGTGAGTAGGACCGATTCGCCGGCCGACATAGTGCCCTTCACCTCAACATCCACGTGCTCGGGTCCGCGTCTGCAGCGCAGGTCGTAGGGCCGTTTGGCTGAGACGTCCTCGACTACAAATCCGATGCCCTCAAAGTGCGCCGTTGCGATCTGCATGGCTTGCAGCTCGATCGCCTTTCGATCGTCCGCTGTGAGAAGTGGTGAGAAGCCCTGCCCCCTCGAGAGGTCGTTCATGGCGTCATTGGCGTCCGCAATCTCGGGTGGCTCCGGCGACGGCCGGCGCTGGACCGTCGCGCACGCCATGAGCGCATCGAGGATCGTGGTGTAATCGTCACGTTCCAGCGGCGCGTAGGCCGCGCCCCACTGAATCCGGCCCATCGCCTTCGCCGCAAGATCTCCGGTCTTCGGGCCGTCGCTGACCAGGGGCACCCAGACGTCAATCCGGAACGGATAGACATACGGCCATCGGTCTCCGTCTAGGCGGCTTGGTTCGTATGTGGGGTTGCCGAGGATTTCGCCCTCGGCGAACACGCGCGATTCGCCGACTGCGTGGAGTAGCACCCGGTCGCCACGACCCATTTTGGGGCGTTGTCTAGGCGTGGCAGGCCCGGTCGTCAGCTCGTAGTCGTCGAAACCACGTTCAGGGATCCAATCGTCATCCACAAGGTTGCGGGGCTCCAACGTCCCAAGTGGCTTGAGCCAGTACTGCGGCATGGTGGAAAACTAGCGGCCTTCTAGAGCCCGCACAGCCGCCGAGACTTGCGTCCAACCTGTGGGGTGCATTTATTCGATCAGGCGTCGTTCTCAGGCGGCGAGGTACTCGTGGATGAGGCCGCCGAGCCGGTCGTGTCTGCGGATCGCGGTCGCTGACGGGCTTGCCGCAGTTGGTGGCGGGTGCCGCGGTTCGGGAGGGGCGAGTTCGAGCGCTCGATGCGGCCTGTGGCTGTTGTAATGGCCGACGAACTCTCGTAGGACATGCTGCAGGTGCCTTGGCGGTTGTGTGCTCGGCTTCGCAACTCCCGTCTTCCGAACTGCACGGCAGGCGCACGTCAAATCATTCGGGGCGGTCGCTGAGCTCGACTTCCTGCCGGACCCGCTCGCCCACCTCATCCCAGCCGACATGGCACATGTTGTCTAGCGTTACCCTTCCCCCCACGCTCGTGATCGTGAGTGCAGCAGCAAGCCCGAAGACGACCTGCATCTCGTCGAACACAAACCACGGGACGAAGCCGGTGCTCCAGTCCCCCTCTGGTGGCATAAGGTGCCGGCCGGCGAGGACACAACGCATCTGCGTCTCGATCCGCCCAAGTCGATGCACTTGGCGCGGTATGTCGTGACCGTCATGCAGGCATAGACGTCTGACCGCCTCAGCGGTGCCGTTTCGCACGCGACGGACACGAGTCATCTGAAGCGCCACACCGACCGACACGGCTCCCAGCATGCGCCCGCGCTCCCGGTCAGGGACCGGTGCGTTGTCCAGGACCCTAAGCAGGTCGAGCACGCCGACGGCATCCCCTGCGCTTGTGCGCTCAAAAGTTCCACCGGCCTCGTGGCTCTTGTGGTCCTCTAGCACTCTGCGTGCGGCGGACTCCCGCAGCACGAGAAAGCGGACAGGGCCCCACACCAGTCGATCAGTGAGAACCAGTCGATCACTGAGACCAAGGGGCGCGCCGCATGAGAGCTCTGCTGTGCTGCTCGACGAAGAGGACTCGCACTCGAATGGTAGGTCGAGCGGTACCCGTAGCTCATCGACCAGGGCATACGCACCCTCCCATCTCAGCATTTTCAACACGCTCCCGTAGGCCAGGCCGAGTTGCTCCCGTGCAAGCGCCTCGATCCGCGGCCCTCCGACCAGATCGGACCGGCACCAGGGCTCAGCGCCTTCGTATGGGCGCTCGGCTAGCTCACACATCAGTAGGACCGCACGAAGCAGCGCAGCATGCGCGTCGATCACCTGGCTACTGACCAGCACCAGCTGGCAATTGGATCCATCCAGCAGCGTAGTGTCGGTCGGGATGTCGTCGAGGATTCGTACGACGAACGGCCCATGTTGTTTGAGCGAAGGGCGAGCAAATCGAAGGCTTTGGAGCACCTCGAGCTGCAGCCACGCCTCGACGCCCGATGCAAACGCTCCATCGGCAACACACCAGCGGTAGCTGTCTGCGTTGGGCAGGTGGTTCTCAAGAAGACCGGCGCACGCCTCCACCGCCCGGGTGTGTAACTCACGATCGAAGTCCGCCCCGCACCGGAAACGCTCGCTCGCGGCTCCCGACCCCTGGACGAGATCCGCTTCGATGAGCTGAAGGTTCGGATCGCTCACGGCGCCGAGGCTCGTGGCGGCCCAAATGCATCGTCGAGCGAGGCGCGTGCGCCGGAAATATCGAACAGGGGTAGATCGTCCAACTCGAACTCTTGGCCTACCTGATCCAGCAGCAATGCACCCGCAGCCCGTGAAAGCGCATGGCCGCTAAACACCCTGGTGATCATCCGTGGCACCAGAGGCTCCACGCCGCACGCCGAGACAGAGGGGATCAGATATGCAAGCCGGGCATCAATCTCTGTCAGCGCTCGACGCGTCTCGGCGACCGCCCGGTCCTCGGGCGCGAAAGTCTGGTCCGCCAACGCGGCAGCGGAGCGCCATGCGCCGTGGAACAGCGCCAGCATCCGCAGGAGGTGAAGGTAGGCCGTCGGCCCGATCACGAGATCTTCGGGGGGCAATTCAGGCAGCCCTAGCGAAACACGCGCCTTCGAGCTTCCGACGCCTATTAGCATCAGGCTTAGTGCTCCGCGGTCGGTCAACAGCTCTGTCGCGAGGTCTCGCGGACCATCGTGCGGGTCGAGATCCAATGCGTGGCTGAGCTCGTGGAACAGCACGAAGTGATCTGCCCCCGTGTACATCACGACGAGCTCCCACGCGAATGGGTCTGCCTTTACCCCTCGGGCAGCCAGCCAATCGTTGAGTAGGACGGGATCGGGTGGCAGCTCTTCCTGGTACAGCGCCACGGCATGTTTCTGTAGAGGTTCCACCAGCTCGCGGAGCCGCTCCCTGCCGTGAGCGAGAAGCTCATCGAGGGCATCGCCTATCCAGCTGTCTGGCAGCATGGGACGTGCGTTTCTGATCTCCGGTGGCGCCCCGGCGTGGAGCGTGCGCAGCAGCACCGCAAGCTCGCGCAACAGAACGTAATGCGGCCTGGAAATCAGAATGTAGTCGCAGAGCTCGCCACGGACGAAGGTGGACGCGAAGTCGATCGTGGCGACGACGCGCACGACCGTCGGGCGATGAGTGGCAAGTGCCGGGTGCTTTGGATCGATCTCGCTCAGAGCGAACAGCGTCTCCATCTGCAACACGGCCTCCGCACTATCGCGATATGAGCATGGGTCTAGCGCCCAGCCGTAGTCAAACCTTGAAAACAGCTGCGGCTTGCTGGCCGCCAGCGCCTTGATCCATTCACAGATCTCAGTGCGGCTGGGAGCACCCTTCGGCGGCGACCCCTCGGTCACTTCCGGCGATCGGATGGCGAATCGGTCGAGCACGCACTCCATGTCACTTGCCAGATCCTCCGGTCCGATCATCTCAGGCCCAGTGGCTTGCGCAGTACTGAGACAGCCCCGATTTAGTCATCAGCGCTGCGACCGTTGCGACTGGCAATTGGTGATTCGCGGAGGCGATCACGTCTGCGATAGCACCCGCCAGCGTTAGGCGGTCAGCTTCCTCTAGGACGAGCTGGCGGACCCGTTCCGACTCGCAGACCTGATCCCGGAGTTTCTCGGAGATAGCTCGGTAGACGCGCGCGCCCTTTTCGAGCGCATCGCGCGGACCGACGTCGGCACCGAAGGCGCCAAGCGAGATCAGCGCCTCCTCCCAGCTCAGATCAAGCGCGGCGTGGAGCTCATCCTGGGTTGGCCGGGCGTCGCCCATGTCGTGATGCTACCCATGCGCGTGCTCCTCAGCGTACGCGGGCCCGGCTACGCAGCATTCGCTCCTGCACCTCTCGCGGGTCTCGGTTGTGGTGACGGATGCGGGGCCGACGCCACACGCGGCCTAGCAAGGGAGCCGCTGCTCAGTCGAAAACGGTCGTCGATCTCGCTGAGGCCTGCTGAGGGCGGCGCCAGCAGCCACTTGCTCAGCGCCCGGCGTAGCGTCTGCTCACACAGCGAGACGGCGTCATCCAGCCCCCCCCCCATCCGTTTCAGCTCCTTGGGCGTCGGATCGCCGCCGCCGTGCACGACATGCGAGCGCCAGTCATACGCCTTGCGCAGCCCGCCGGCGATCGCGCGACGTTCCTCGGCGTCGGACCCGAGGTAATGCGCGATACGGAGCGACGCGCGGAAGCGCAGCTCGGTCTTGGTGTCCGGCGCGAACAGCGCCTCGAAGGCAACCCAGCAGTCGATCAAGCGGTCCTCGCGCGAGAGCCGCTCAGCTGAGACCTCCAACCGGCGAAGCGCGAGCGCAAAGGAGCCGTGCTCCGGAGCGCTTGCCAGCAGAGCGTAGATGTCTGGGAGCTCGGCGATCTGCTCGGGCGTGAGGCTCGTGCGCCGACTGGCGAGCGGCGGGACAGGCCGACGGGCCAGCCCGCTGTGGGCTCCGAGCCTGCGTAGATAGGAGGCAAACGGCCCGCTCACGCGCAGCCACGAGACACCGAACGATGCCGCCGTCGCACCGCCCAGCAGCAGCGCCAGCCGAGCACACTCGGCCTTGCGTTGGGCAGTCCCCCAGTTCCAACCACCCAATCGCTCCCCGTCGACCGTGGCGGAGATGGCGTAAGCGATGTCGAAGAAGTCGTGCGCCTGCAGCGGCTGAACTTCCGTGGAGCCCCAGCCCGCGATGCCCCACAGCTCGTCGCGCAGCGCTGTGGAGAAGGGGACGATCTCCAGGCCCGGCTCGAGTTGCAGGGTCTGAGCGGTGATCGTGACGCCCGCGATCAGCACGAGCAGCTCACCGGAGAAGTGAGTCTCTGAGAGGAACGCGTGCAGGCGCTTGACTTGCTCGCGAAAGGCAATGTCGGCCGGGTCGTCAAACGGTGTGGGGGTCGGCTGTGCCGACCCGCCGTATGCGGCGCTGAGGTAATCCTCGAGGAACACGTTGATCACTTCCCCCTGCGGCGTCCACGGCCGCTCGCGGTCGCGGGCAGTCGGAGGGTCGATTCCCAGCTCCCCGGCGATCAGCTGCTCGACGACAAACAGCGAGCCGCCGGTTTCGAGCGCCGGCATGGCGTTGAGGCGCAGCCGCCATGTGTCGATGTCGGTGTCGGTCCACTGCTTGCCCGACCCGTCGGACTCGGCCTCGATTCGTGGGATTGGCTTGGTCGGCACATCGCCGCACTCAATGAGCTGGGAGACGGCGCGCTCGAGCTTGACAACGAGCGGTCGCATCGTCGTCGCGAGCGCCTCAGCAGCCATAGCCATCGGGCAATCCTCGCATGCCGGCCGATCGCTCGCTGGAGCTGCCGAGCGCCGAATGCCTCCGCCACATGGGGCCCGGCGATTCCCTATGGCGAGAGGCGGACTCGAACCGCCGACACCTCGATTTTCAGTCGAGTGCTCTACCGGACTGAGCTATCTCGCCGCGACCCCCGATCCTAGCGCCTGGGCCACGCCGGATGAGCACTCCAGCCCCTGGTTGTGGTTGGTCCTGTAGCGGCGCGGGGTCGCCGCGCCACATACCGCTAGCTCGACTCTCAGGCAAGGAAAGGTCAAGGGCGCAGCAACTCTCAGCGCCGTAGGCGGTAGAGGCCGGGGGCGACCCTCTCGAAGCGGGGATCCGTCGAGAGCTTCGACGCGACCGTGGCCCACGGGGTTTGGCCGCGGCTGCGCGTGTAGAGGCCGCGCTGCTGGATCAGCGTCCAGATCTCCCGCGCGCGCATCGGCCGGTTGTCCTGCTCTTCGAGCACCCACGCGACGGCTTCGACCATGCTGCCCGCCGGCCGCAGCTTGGCGTCGCCGAAGGCCCTTGACTTCGGGCGGGATCGAGCTACACGTGTGTCCCCCGCAACCAAAGGAGCCGACAATGACCACCATACGCCTCAGCCACGACCAGCTGGTCTCCTCGATCAACTCCGACCCCGAGCGCCTCGCCGACCTGCTCGCCGACACCGACCGCGACTACGACCGGCTGCTCGAGAAGCTCGACACGCAGGCCAGCTGGATCACCGAGAAGATGCAGCGCCTGCAAGCCAGCATCGCTCGCTCGCGCGAGACCGATCCCTCAACCCTGTCGGTCAACAGCCTCGGCGAGCTTCAGGGGCAAGCACCCGAACTCGACAGGCTCTGCGGCGAAGTGGAGTGGATCCCGTTTCGTGGACAGTTTGATCTGACCCTGGTTGAGTGGAGTCGTGTTTCTGGAATCCTCCGGCGTTCAGCGAGGAGGAAGCAATGCCCAGCAGGTATTCAGTCGAGGTCCGTAGGCAGGTTGTGGAGCTCGCGCGTGCCGGCACGCGGGTCGCGCAGCTCGCCGAGACGTTTGGGATGACGCAGGCGAGCATCTATAGCTGGCTCAAGCGGGACCGCATCGACCGAGGAGAGGCTCCTGGCCTGAGCACCGATGGGCAGATGGAGCTCGCGGCCGCCAAGAGACGCATCCGCCAGCTGGAGACCGAACTAGCGGTCTCCAGGAAGGGTCAACGAGGTCTTTCTCGAGCAGAACTTGCCCCCAAAAGCCTCTACCCGGTGATCGCCTCCCTGACCGGGCAGGGATTCGACATTCAGAGAGCCTGCGCGGGCTCCTACGACCCAGCCGGCGCCTGCGCCCGGGACACCGGCCGCTCACTCCGCTCAGCAGGATCGGTGTCGAAAGCGCTCCCTTCCGCACACGCGCCCGCCACGGTCACTCCGCTCGGCTTCGAAACCGCGCAGAGGCTCGCCCCCACCTCAGCCCGCTCGAAACTCCTCCACGAGCGCCGCATACGTCTTGCGCAACCCCTCGCGTATCGACACCTCGGCACTCCACCCCAGCTCGCGTTGCGCGCGACTGCAGTCCATGCGGCTGTGCTCCAGCTCGCCCTTGCGCAGATCGGCGAGCTCGGGCTCCACGTCCGCGCCCGAGACCTCGCGCAACTCGTTCCATACGGTGCTCACGTCGGTCTCCACGCCCGTGGCGACGTTGAACGTGCCGGCGTGACCCGTCGCCATCCTCAGCGCGCGAACCACGTCGCCCACGTACACGTAGTCCCGCGTCGGCCTGCCGTGCCCGTACAGCTTCGGGCGCTCGCCGCGGTAGAGCCTGTGCGTGAAGATCGCCACCACCCCCGCCTCCCCATGCGGACTCTGGCGCGGCCCGTACACGTTCCCCAGCCTCGCCACCGTGTTCGGCACGCCTTCCGCCAGACCCCACGTCTTCACGTACGCCTCGGCCGCCCACTTGGCGGCCCCGTAGGGGCTCAGCGGCGCGGGCTCGCGGTCCTCGCTCGTGGGCATCGGCGCCTCGTCCCCGTACAGCGCCCCGCCCGTCGAGGTGAACACGACCGGGACGCCCGCCGCGTTCGCGGCCGCCACCACGTTCAGCGTCCCGCGCACGTTGACCTCGCAGTCCCTGCCCGGGTCGGCCACCGACGCCGTCACGCTCGCCTGCGCCGCCAGGTGATAGACCGCCTCCGGGACCACCTCCTCCATGACGCGCGCCACGCCGGCCGCGTCGACGATGTCCAGCTCGATCAGCCGCGCCCGGCTCGCCACCCGGCCGGCCCTGCCCGAGGACAGGTCGTCGATCACCGTCACGCCGTATCCGTCCGCGAGCAGCGAGTCCACGACGTGCGAGCCAATGAAGCCGGCGCCGCCGGTCACGATTGCCTGCCTGTCCGCCATCGGCGGAGAAATCTATCCGACGGCCTGCGGGTGGGCCGCGCGCTCGCCGCTGTGCAGCTGCCGCTCGCCCGCGGACGCCGAACGCTCCAGCAGCGCTTCGACGGTCTCGATCGACTCGTCGATCAGCTGCAGCGCCTGCGGTTGCGCCTGGCGACCCAGCGCGTACCTGCGCAACGTCGCCAGCACCCGGCGTGCGATCCCGATCGCCGCGCGCTCGCGCTCTGAGTCGATCTCGCCCTGCTCGCGCAGCTCCGCCACGCGCCGCAACGCCGGTTCGATCACCTCGCCGGGCAGGGCCAGCGCCTCCACGCCGTCCTCGATCGCCTGTGCGACCGCCCCCTCCGCCATCTCCGCGTCGCTGCGCGCAAGCGCCGTCACGAATGTCTCCAACGCGCTGTCGGCGACCTCGGTCGGGTCCGCTCGCATGTGCTCGCGGGCGTCCGGCCCCGAGCTGCCCAGCACTTCCAGAAACGCGTCCAGCAGCACCGGGTCGAAGTGCTTGCCGCGCTCGGAGCGCATCATCGCCACGGCCTCCTCCACCGCAAACGCCTTGCGGTACACCCGGTCGCTGGTGAGCGCGTCGAACACGTCGGCGATCGCCACGATCCGACCCTCGATCGGGATCGCCTCGCCCCTGACGCCCCGCGGATAGCCGCTGCCGTCCCACTTCTCGTGGTGGCTCAGCGCGATCGTCGCCGCCAGATCGAGGATCGCCGAGCTCGAGCCTTTCAGCAGCCTGTGTCCCTCCTCGGCGTGCGTCTCGACGATCGCGCGCTCCTGTGCGGTCAGCTTGCCCGGCTTGAGCAGGATCGCGTCGGGGATCGCCACCTTGCCGACGTCGTGCAGCGGCGCCGCGTGCACCATCCGCAGACAGAACTCCTCCTCCATGCCGACCTGTTCGGCCAGCAGCGTCGAGAACCGGCCGATCCGCTCGATGTGAGCGCCCGTGTCCTCGTCCCTGAACTCGACCGCCATCGACAGCCTTCTGACCGTCTCGGCCTGCGCGATCTCGAGCTCCGACAGCGCCCTGCGCAGCTCGGTCGAACGGTCGCCGATCTCTCGCTGCAGCGCCACGCGACGATGCTCCCCGGCGAACCATCCGACGGCGCCGGCGGCGAGCGCGAGCACGAGCGCGCACACGGCCGCCACGGCCGGCCCAGCCGCAAGCACCGCGCCCACGCCCGCCGCCGGCGCCAGAACGACCGCGGGCGCCCAGCGCCACCTTCCGGCAACGAGGCCCCTGCCCTGTTGCTTGACTTCGCTCATATCGTCCGTTGTCTCGCGCACTGGCCCGGTCTCGCATTCGGCATCTCGGGCATCTGTCTTGAGTCCCGCACCGGGCCTTTCAGCGCATTACCCATCGCGGGCTCATTCCACACATTCAGCTTCTCCACCGTTTGACGCCGGGGCATCGGGAGGGTGGACGGCCCCGATCCAGGATGACATCATGGCCGCTCGGATCAACCAGCGGAAGGGAGCACTCGATGACCCTCGATCAGTCGAAGATGGGCCGTGTCGTGGCCGAGCAGATGGAGGCGCTCGAAGAACGCTTCGGCGACGATTGCCAGATCGGTGACGTCTGCACGATCGTCGAGGTCATCGGGCCCCACGGCTCCAGCGTCTCGGTCCGCTCGAGCGAAGCCCGCCCCCATACCACGATCGGCCTCCTGCGCATGGCCGAGGCGATGATGCTCGCGAGCATCGGCGGGCGGGAGTTCGGGGAGGGGGAGTAGGAGCGCTCGCAGCGCTCGCCGGCGCCTCGCGGAGTCATCGGCGAGGAGTCCGACGAGCGTGGGCCCAGCCGGCTCCTCTACAGCCCCACCGCCACGTACTTGGTCTCCAGATACTCCCCGATCCCCTCGAACCCCCCCTCGCGCCCGAACCCGGACTGCTTGACCCCGCCAAAGGGAGCGGCGGGATTGGAGACGATGCCCTGGTTGAGGCCGACCATCCCCGTTTCGATCCCCTCGCATACGCGCAGCGCGCGGGACAGGTCGCGGGTGTAGACGTAGGCGACGAGGCCGTACTCGGTCCGATTGGCGGCGTCCAATGCCTGCGCCTCGTTCGAGAATGTCGCGATCGGGGCGACCGGACCGAAGATCTCCTCGGCCAGCACGCGCGCGTCGTCGGGCACGCCGGTGAGAACGGTCGGCTCATAGAAGTAGCCGCCGCCCGGCAGCGCATGCCCGCCGAGCGCGACCCGGGCGCCGCGCCGCACGGCGTCAGCGACCAGTTCGGCGACCTTGTCGCGTTGCGCAGAGTCGATCAGCGGCCCCACGTCCACGCCGGGCTCGGTGCCGCGCCCGACGCGCAGCGGCGCCATGCGCGCGGTGAGCTTCGCCGCGAACTCCTCGGCCACCGACTCGTGCACATGAAAGCGGTTGGCCGCGGTGCAGGCCTCGCCGACGTTGCGCATCTTCGCCGTCAGCGCGCCCTCGACGGCGGCATCGAGGTCGGCGTCGTCGAACACGACGAACGGCGCGTTGCCCCCCAGCTCCATCGAGACGCGCAGGACCTGCTCGGCGGACTGTTCGATCAGCGTGCGCCCGACCTCCGTCGAGCCGGTGAACGAGAGCTTGCGCGTGCGCTCGTCGCGCAGCAGCGGCTCGATCACCGCGCCCGAGCGCCTGGTCGTGATCACGTTCAGCACGCCGCCCGGCAGCCCCGCGTCGGCGAGGATCTGCGCTAGCGCGAGCATCGACAGCGGCGTCTGCTGGGCGGGCTTGACGACCATCGTGCACCCGGCCGCGAGCGCCGGCGCGAGCTTGCGCGTGCCCATCGCCGTGGGAAAATTCCAGGGCGTCACGAACACGCACGGCCCGACCGGCTGGCGCAGCGTGAGGATGCGTCCCGCGCCCGTCGTGTTGACCATGTAGCGGCCGTGCACGCGCACGGCCTCCTCGGAGAACCAGCGAAAGAACTCCGCCGCATAGGCGATCTCCGCGCGCGACTCGCCCAGCGCCTTGCCCATCTCCAGCGTCATCAGCAGCGCCAGCTCATCGGTCCGCTTGACGAGCGCCTCATACGCGCGACGCAGCACCTCTCCCCGCTCGCGCGGCGCGCTCGCGGCCCACTCGGCCTGCGCGTCCGCCGCCGCGGCGAGCGCCGCCAGCGCGTCCTCCGCCTGCCCGTCGGCGACTTCGACGAGCGTCCGCTCGGTCGCGGGATCCTCCACCGGAAGCGTCCCACCGCCCGTCGCCGCCCGCCACTCGCCGGCGATGAACAGATCCGTGGGGACCCGCTCCAGCACCGCCTGCTCGCTGTCAAGCCCAGTCATGCCAACGGCTCCTCTCGTCGCTTTCGGCTCATGCGGGGCTCATGCCCGCAGGACATCTAACCGATTCCACCAGTATGCCCGCACGCGCGATCCGACAGGCCCCGCTCGCGGCGCTGCTCGCGAGCGGCCTCGCCACGCTCGCGTTCGCGGCGGGGGCGACCCCGACGGCGCGTGCCACCACCATGCGCACGCTCGTGATCGCGGGCGCGGGCGACGGCCACGGCGTCGGCATGAGCCAGGACGGCGCGTACGGCTACGCCCAGCACGGCTACAGCAGCCGGGCGATCCTCGCTCACTACTACACCGGCACGACGATCGGACAGGCCCCGGCCGGCGCGCTCGTGCGCGTGTCGATCGGCGCCACGGTGCGCAGGATCCCGCTCGAACGCTACGTTCGCGGCGTTGTCGCGGCCGAGGTCCCATCCGCATGGCCGCTCGCGGCGCTGGAGGCGCAGGCGATCGCCAGCCGCACGTACGCGCTGACCGCGCACGCCGGCGGCTCGAGGTTCGACGTGTACGCCGACGCGCGCTCGCAGGTGTATCGCGGCGCGGCTGCCGAAACGGCGCAGACGAACGCCGCGGTCGCGCTGACCGCCGGGCAGATCGTCACCTACGCGGGCGCTCCCGCGATCACCTACTTCTTCGCCGACTCGGGGGGCATGACCGAGGACGTGCAGAACGCCTGGCCCGGCTCCGAACCGCAGCCGTGGCTGCGCGGCGTGCCCGACCCTTACGACTCCGGAGCGCAGTCGCGCTGGACGCTCGACATGAGCTTCGCCGCCGCCGCCGCCCGGCTGCGAGGTCTCGTCAGGGGCTCCTTTCGCGGCGTCGAGGTGCTCGAGCGCGGCCACTCGCCGCGCATCCTCACCGCCGCGATCGTCGGCTCCGCGGGAACGACGCGGGTGAGCGGCGCGGAGCTGGCGCAGCGGCTGGGGCTGCAGGATACGTGGGCGTACTTCAGCGTCCGCTCGGGGCACGGTCCCGCCAAGCCGGAGCCCGAACATGGCGCACCGCCTCCGACGGCGAGCCCATCCAAGACCATGTTCGCCCCCGCCGGACCGCAGGGCGGCGCTCAAGCCCCGGCCGGAGCACAGGGCGGCACGCAGATCCCGGCCGGAGTGCAGGGCGGCGCGCAGGCTCCGGCCGAACCGCGGCCCGCCTCGGCGGGCGGCACGTCAGCCGGGTAGCCGCGGGACGATCTCGCCGCAGGCGCCGAGACCGGGCGGGCGGCGAAGCGCGAGCGTGGCGACCGCGGCGATTCGCGTGCGCGAAAGGCAGCGATTTCAAAATCCATCCTGCTGAGCGGACAAGCCCCGATCGGAAGTTTTCAGGGACTAATCTGAGCCGATGCCCGCCCCGCTGCTGATCGCCGACGTTCCCTGGCTGCTGTATCGCGCGTACTTCGGCGTGCCCAAGTCGATCGTGGGCGCCGACGGGCGGCCCGTGAACGCGCTGCTGGGAACGGTGAACGCGCTGCTGGCGGTGCTCGACGAGCGCCCGGCGCGCGCGGTCGTGGCCTGCTTCGGCGCCGAGCAGGCCGCCTATCGCGTGGAGCTGTATCCGCCCTATCACGCCCACCGCGAGCCGATGGGAGCGGAGCTCGCGCAGCAGTGGAGGCAGGCCCCCGCGCTGCTGGCGAGCCTCGGCTGGACGGTGTGCGACGCCGGCGAGCTGGAGGCCGACGACGCGATGTTCTCCCACGCGCGCGCGGAGTCCGAGGCGGGCGGCAAGGCGCTGCTGCTGACGGCAGACCGCGACCTGTTTCAGGCGCTCGACGAGCGCGTCACGATGATCGAGCTGGCGAAAGGACGGGTCGCGGGGGAGATCGGTCCCGCGCAGGTGCACGATCGCTACCACGGGATCGGACCAAGGCTGGTGCCCGACCTGATCGCGCTGCGCGGCGACCCCTCCGACGGCCTGCCGGGCGCGCCCGGGGTCGGCGTGAAGACCGCGGCCGAACTGCTGCTGCGTCATGGTTCGCTCGAGGGGGTGCTGGCGGCCGCCGAATCCGATGACCCCCGCATCCGCCCGCGGGCCACCGCCGCCTTGCTGGCGAACGCCGAGCTGCTGCGCGCCTTCAAGGAGATCGCCACGCTGCGGCGCATCGACGTGCGGCGCCCGCCCGACCGCGCGAGCGACTTCGGCGCGGGCGCCACCGCCGCGCGCGAGCTGGGCATGGCGCGCCTGGCCGAGCGGCTGGAGGAAAAGGCCGCCGCCTGACGCATACCTACGATATGCGTCCGCCACGGGCCCGGCGGGGAGGGAGAGCCTTATGAAACGCGCACATACGGCCGATAGATCGAGCATGAGCGTTCGTCGCGCCGTCGCCGTGCTCGCCTGTGCCGTCGCCTGCGTCCCGCCCGCGAGCGCGTTCGGGACTCCCTACTCGGAGGGCACGCCCGAACAGATCGCATGGGTGCGCCGGGCCGCGTCGAACTTCGTCGGCGCCGAGCTCGGCGGCAACGGCGCGGGGGCGTGCGCCATCCTCGTCGCTCCGCTGCGCGCGACCCAGCATCGCCGCACGTGCGCGCAGCGCTGGAACGCCAAGCTCGCAAAGCTGTTGCACGAACCCGGGGGCCGGGCGCGCCTGCGCGCGCAGCGGCGCGCGATCCCCTCGGCCGCGGTCGTCGTCCACGGCAACGTCGCCTCGATCCACCTGGCGAGCCCGCTGTTGGGCCGATCCAATCGACTCGTCTGGACCGAAAACTGCTGGATGGTCGTCTGACCCACGAGTCCTACGGGGTGAACTTGACCGTGATCACATCCCCGTCGGCCATCGCGTAGTCCCGCCCCTCGACCCGCAGCGTCCCCCGCTCGCGCGCGCCCGCATAGCCGCCCGCGTCGACGAGCTCGCGCCAGCCGATCACCTCGGCGCGCACGAACCCGCGCTGGATGTCGGTGTGGATCTCCCCGGCGGCGTGCCACGCCGTCAGGCCGCGGCGCAGGTGCCAGGACTGCGCGGGCTTGGCCTCGCCCGCGGTGAAGAACGCGATCAGCTCGAGCAGCGCGAACGCCTCGCGCACGACGCGCTCGAGGCCCGACTCGCTGACGCCGAGCTCAGAGCGCATCGCCGCCGCGTCCTCGTCGTCGAGCTCCGCCAGCTCGGACTCGATGCGCGCGCTGAGGGCCACCGCGCGCGCGCCCTGCGCCCGCGCGTGGGCGGCGATCTCAGCCGGCAGCTCATCCGAGCCCTCATCCACGTTGGCGACGAACAGCACCGGCTTGGCGGTCAAGGAGCCGAGATCGCGCGCGGCGTGTGGAGCCTCCTCGGGCAACGGCACGGTCCGCACCGGCCTGCCGGCCTGCAACGCCGCGATCGCCTCGTTCAGCCACGCCTCCTCGGCCGCCGCCGCCCGATCCCCGCCGCGCGCCTGTTTGGCAACGCGCTCGACCCGGCGCTCGGCCTGCTCCAGATCCGCCAGCGCGAGCTCGGTCTCGATCGTCGCGATGTCCGCGAGCGGGTCGACGCGGCCCTCCGGGTGCACGACCCCCTCGTCGGAGTGGGCGCGCACCACGTGCACGATCGCGTCGGTCTCGCGGATGTTCGCCAGGAAGCGGTTGCCGAGGCCCTCGCCCTGGTGCGCTCCCGCGACGAGCCCGGCGATGTCGTGGAAGTCGATCGTGTCCCACACGATCTCGCAGGCGCCCACCGTCCGCGCCACCTCCTCCAGGCGCTCGTCGCGCACGGGCACGACCGCGACGTTGGGCTCGATCGTCGTGAACGGGTAGTTGGCCGCCTCCGCCCCAGCTTTGGTGAGCGCGTTGAACAGCGAGGACTTGCCCGCGTTGGGCATGCCCACGATGCCGATCCTGGTGCTCACGGCCGCGCATCTTGTCAGGGTCGGCGTCGGTCTACGTTCCGATCGCCCGCTGGACCTCCCGGCCTCTGGTGGTGAGCGCCCAAGCGTTGGGCTCGCCGCGGGATTGCCCGGCGCCGGTGTTGCGGATCAGGCCGAGCTTTTCCAGGCGACCGAGGAGCTTCGATATCTGACCCTGGTCGTGCACGCCCGCGGCGTCCGCGATCCGGCGGTTCGAGGCGCCGGGATCGGCTCCGATCGCGGAGAGCACCACGAGCGTGCGATACGTCAAGCGCATGTTCAGGCCCGCCAGCGGATCTCCCGAGGGTCCGCGCGGCGCACGCGAGGATTTGGGGGCGCGAGAGGCCTTCGGCACGGGACGCGCGAGCTCCTTCGCGGCCGCGGCCTGCCCCAGGTAGGGCAGCACGACTATGGCCATCAATGAGTTCAGCATCCCAAGCAGCGGTCCCGGGGCACGGCGCGGGCGCGATCCGCCGGGCGAGCGCGAGGACCCGTTCGCTGAACGGCCCGCGCCCTGCTCCAGCATGCGCCCATGGATCACGCTCAGCACCGCGCCGACGACGCCCTCCGCGGTCAGCGGCGGCGGCGATGACGAGGACGCACGCCTCCCTCTTGCCTCCGAGCGTCCCCGATCGACGACGGCGGTGAGCGCTTCGAGCACGCGCGCCCTGCGCTCGAGTACCCCGAGGCCCGCGCCGAGCGCATCCACTACCAGCAGCGACCCCACCGCCGGCTCCTCGTCGAAGAGCCCCAGCAACGCCGCCAGGCCCGCCCTCACCTGCTCACGCCAGCCGGGCGGCGCGCTCACCGCTGCCGCGGTCGCAACCGCGCTCGCGCGCTCCACCGCGTCCTCGAACACCGCCTGAAAGCAGTCCTCGCAACCGGAGAACTGCTCGTAGAACGTGCGCCGCGACACCCCCGCGCGGCTCACGACCCGCGACACCGTGGCGGAGCCCGCACCGTGCTCGGCCACGACGCGCGCCATCGCCGCGAGAATCCGCGCGCGCTGCACCTCGCCGACCTGCGCGGCGCCCTCCCGCGACGGCCGCGAGGGGCGCCGTTCGTCCCGAGCAGACCGCGACCGCGCGCGCGGCGCTCCCCGACGATCGTGCGAAGCGGACACGAGAGCCTGCGCTCTTCCGCGCCTACCTCTTGCCCCTGCTGCCTTTTTTACCGCCATGCCCTGCATGACCATTACGATGTTTCACCCTCTTCTTTGCCTTCTTCGACTTGGGACAGCCCGTCACGCCGACCTTCGTGGACTGGTGGATCGTCGCTCCGTTCTGCGCGACGAATTCGGTCGGCATCGCGAGCTTCGATTTGCAGAGGTTCCCGTTGGCGGTCAGCGCTGAGTATCTGCCCTGGGGCAGCGTCAGTTCGAAGCTCGTGACGGGCTGGTCGGGGACCGCCTTGAACGTGCTGGAGGTGATCCCCGCTTTGCTGATGAACGTGGAGCCGACGAGGTCGATCGTGACGCCATAGCCCTGCAGCACGATGATCAGGCTCGGGAACGCTTCCCCACCATGCGATACGAAGTACGCGGGGCCTTCCAGCGGGACGGGCAGGATCGGCGTGATCGCCCTAGCGTGACCCACGACCGACGCGGCGGGACAACCCGCGGGGTTTGTGTTGAACTGCGCCGCGGTACACCCCTTCTGGAGTGTCGTCAGGCGCGACGGGAGCTGCTTGGGGAGATCGACCTTGACCCTGGCGATGTTCGCCTGCGTGCCCTGCGGAGCGTTGGGGTAGGTGAGTTTCACATTGAGGCTCGCCCCGTTCGCTTTCGAGGTCCTGCCCGAGGTGGAGACCTGGAAGCCGGGTTTGAAAGCAAGGTTCTGGCAGTTCGCGAGCTGGAAGGGGCTCGTGATCGTGACGGGCACCTGGTCCGCCGGGTTCGTGAAGTCCGCGCCGGCGCCGTCGACGGTGGCGGCGAGGCTCATCGGGTCACAGCTCGTGGGGTTCAGCATGAACTGGGGGCGGTCGACGTAGACGCGGATGTCGCGGACGTGGATCACGATCCCCTGGATGATGTGCGGGATCGGATCAGAGACTCTCGCATCGACCGTCACGGCGGCGGTGATCGGGTCGATCTTCAACGCCTCGCGGACGACGACGGTTCCCAGATCGAACGGGCCGACCTTTGCGCTCGTGATCGCGACGATCGAGAACGGCGCCCCGTTATACGGGCCAGCCATATACACCCGGCCTGGCGTCCACGCCAACACGCCCCCAACCCCGGCGCCGACGAGGGAGTGCCCGATGTAGGTCGCCGCGGAACACGACGGTTCGGTTTCCTGGCGCGCGCCCGACGTGTGCTTGGCTTCTTCGATCGCGGCGTCCGAGCAGAATGGGACCCCCGACAGTTTCGCCGACAAACCCGGCGGGAACAGCGAGCTGAAGCGGGTGATCTCCTGTTCCCCATCGTTACGCGAGATGCGGATATCCAGCTGGCTATACGAGCCGGCGCTGTTGTTGAGCGTGCCCGCGACGATCCCTGGCTTGAACAGCGGCACGCCTCCGGGGGGGCACGGCCCGCCGCCGATGCCGTGTTCGATCGTGAACGACGGGCTGTCCACCAGCAGCGCCGATTCTGGTGCCGACCATGGCGACAGCGACGCCTGCGCGCTGTAGCTCCCGCACGCCGGGGGGCTGACCAGCGGCGAGGTCGCGCCCTGGCGAAGTTTCAGCGTGAAACGGTTGAACGGCACCTGCGGGTTGTTATCGAACGTCGTCGTCACCTGGCCGGTCACCGGGTCCAGTTCGACATGGCCAGCGAGCTTGACGATGATCCCGCGCTCTGGGCTCTTCACGGTCACATACAACGCGAGCAGCGAGTTGAACGGGTTATCGAACGGTGCCGCGACATACACAGCGCCCCCGAGCTTTTCCGCGAGCGCCGGGGTTTCCACTTCGACCGAGCCGATCTTCGATTCTTCAGGGCAGCCAGACCCCGGCGGGCCCCCCGCTGTTTCCGCTGCAAGCTGCTGCGGCGAGCACACACCGAGACCCGAGCCGGACGAGGGGTTGATCGTGAACCCCACTGGCAGCGCGAGCACCGTCTTCTTCAGGTTCGCGGTCGCGATCGTTTCCGGTTGTTCCCAACCCACCTGCGGCACCAACAACGACACGTTCAATCCGCTCGGCGATTCCGCAGCATTCGTCGTCGGGCGCACTTCGACCGACGGGTCAAACGGAACCCTGTCGCATTCCCCCGTGGACGGGATTTCGCTACTCGCCTGTTGCCAGCTAGCATCGCTCAAGTCCGGCGTCCCATCCGCCAGCAAGCGGCCCGGCTGCTCCCACGAATCCGCCTGTAGAGTAGCAGTGGTCGGCGTACAGCTCGTCGGAGTAGAAAGGAACGGCCGATGCGGGATGTTCACGCTCTCGCCGCCACCTTCGCACGTCGCGACAAGAGCTGTGAAAGGCTGCGGCAGACAGACCATGCCACGCTGCGGGTCGTGTTCATGCGAGGCCGGCACACCCCATACAGTCACCGACACGCCGTGGGGTTCGCTGACATTCACGACATCCGGGGCCGTGACCGTGAGTCCGGAGTCCCCGGGGCGCACCGACACCGTCAGGATCTGAGCGAAGATGAACGCGTTGAACCCAAGCTGGGCCGTCACCCCGAAGCTCGTGACTTCCATGTTATAGACCGGGAACATCACACCCCTCGTCGCGTGCGTGCTTCCCGGGAACGTGAGTTCCAGGATGATCGTCCCCACCTGGCTGTCCGCCGGGCATTCACTACGGCCTCCAATGGAACCGACGAGCTGCGAGATCGAGCACGTCGGCACCGCGGTGTTGCTCGCGTCGTAGCCGGCGGGCAGACTCACGACCGTGTCCTTCGGATCGTTGAACGTCTGGCCCGCGGCGGTGTGGGTGAAGTCGAACGAGGTGGTCAAGTCCTCATGCGCGCCAGCCTGCAGAGTCGACGGGGTCATCTGAAACGACCCGGGCAAGATTTCGAAGGGGGTTTCGCTTTCCTTCGCAGCAGCCGGGGCGACGAGCACCAGGCACGAGAGCAACACCAGCAGCGAGGCAACAACCGCGGCCTTCTTCATCGCTTTGCCCTCCGCTTGCCGCCCGTTCTGCGAGCCCGCCTGCCGCCCTTCCCCTTCACCTTGCACCTGGACCTGGATCTCCCCTTACCTTTCGGTTTGCACAGCTTCCTCGCAGGCGGTTTCACCGCCGGCTTCGACGCGACCGGCACGACCGACGCCTGAAGCAGGTTCCCCGCACCCTGGAACGTCGAGCTCGACGGCGTCACGTCGGCGGGCGCAGCGAACGGCGTCGAACACGAGTCACCTTCACATTCCACCGGACGCGGAGGCCCAAGCGGCAAACCACCACCGATACGCGCATCATAGATATCGCCCGCCTTATCGGTATCCGAGGAGAGCAAAGCTTCATGGGTGATGAAGAACACATCACGCCCGGAGGGGGTCGTACCGAGAAGGTCGTTCCTGAAACCACCGGTACCACCCGAGATCAGAGCAACGCAACCCTGGGTGTGCGCGCAGCCATCGACCCCGACGCGGCGCCACTCATACGTATCACTCGACGGCGACCGGACGGGGGTGGCACCTTTTTCGGCCGGCGGAATTTCACCGTCGATGTCGGACGGAACCAGCGCAGCCGGTGTTTCGAAGAACACGAAATCACCGTTCGACGAGGCGACCGTCGGACTGGGTCGGCCATCCGCCGCTTTTTCGTTAGTAACGTGCCCGGCGAGATACGACGCGAGCAGCTTGGGTTCCGGATTAAAGGGCGAGGCGCACGAGATGCACTGAACCACATTGTCGACGCTGTCATAGCGATACACCTGTCCAAGCGTCGAGCCAGGCGCTTGGAGTTGACGTCCCGCGATCACACCCCCGACCGTCACCGCACCGAAGTAGAAGTAGCGGCCATCGGGACTTGCCGAGACCCCGCCCTCCTCACCGGCTTCACGGTACGGCACCACGAACTTGAGGCGTTCGCCGGGAATGTCGTAGCGGTACAGGCCGCCGCCGACAGGCGCTTCGGGGGTCAGCCGTGCTTCACTGTGGAGATAGACAGCGGTGAAGTCGGCGGAGACGGCAAGGTGGTCTGTCGAGCCTCGCTTCTGGTCGGATGCGAGCGGGACCGAGAACAAGGGCTTCGCCGTCGCGGTTTGCGTGTCGTAAAGGACGTCTTCATAGCTGCCCGTGCCCACCTTCTGCAGCAGCAGCTCCGTGCCCTGCGCGTTAGCCGCCAGGAAATGGTAGGCGCCGATATCGACCGTCGTCGCACCGGCCGTGCGCTCGTATAGATGCATTGCGGTGCCGTAGCCGTTGGCCAACGCCACATTGTCCGGGCAGCTGCCGCCGAACCCGGCGTAGAAGAAGACATGTTCCCCGTCCGCGGAAACCGCATTGGGGCTCGACGCGTGCGGGAATGCGGTGAGCAAGGGTTCCTGGTAGGTTTCGAGGCCGGCGACAAGCGCTGCCCCGCAGGTCCCGATCGTGTGGGCTTCGTTGTCGACGTTCAGCTGTTTGAGGTGGCCTTCGAAGTATTCGTAGAGATCTTCGTTCTCCGTCGTGCCTGTGGGCGCTAGACCTGGAAGCTGACGGTTCCGGGTGGAGTCGATGATCCACTTGCGCTGATCGGCCGAACCGCCGCTCCATTCCAGGCCCGGCTTGTTTTCGGCGGTTTTCGAGTGCGGGAACGGGATCGAGACGACAGTGGCATACGGGCCGCCGGGGGGCCCGAGCATGAGCTTCACTTCCGCAGAGCCAGTGTTATTGGTCGGCTCGGCCAACGCTTGAATCGTGGTCAGTTCAAGGTTAGGAGTGAGCGTTTCCGGGATATAGGTGAGGGCGCCCGCTTCCGGCTGCGGCGTCGCGGACACCGTCCGCCAACCCGTCGGGGTCCGCGCGAAGAAGTAAGCGGTGTTCTTGGAGTCAGGGGTCGTGCCAGGCCAGTTCGTCCCCGCAGCCGACAGCATCACATGTTCGCCATCTTCACCCACCTGTGAGCGCCCCTGAACCAGGCCGTAGGTGCCGATATCCATCGTGCCGCCCTTCGCGACCGGCGTCAGCTGCTCATAGGCGCGACAATCAGGGAGTTTGGCGGAGAAGCCGGTGCGAAACGCGGCGTTCTCGCACGGTTCTTCAGACGCCGCCCGCGGCGCGACCGGCGTCGGCATGGCGGGCACCACGAGGGTCTGTTCGGCGCTACGCACCACCGGGTTGCCCGGCACGGTGCTGGTCGCATACACCCGGTAATGGTAGGTTTCACCGGGCTTCAGCGACGGCAGGTCAGCGCCGACGGCGCCTGAGCCTTCAACTTCAGCGGTGCCTTCGGTACCTGCCCCAAACGTTTCCCCGTCCGCTTTGAACGTTTCATCGGAGACGTATTCGAAGTGGTAGTGGGTGCGGCCCGCAACTTCGCCGCCCGGCTGGGTCGTCGCGACCGTCACTGTCCCAGACGGGGTGAGGCCGGAACCGTCGGCTTCGATCGCGGGCTGAGCGTGACCGGCGAACGATTCGCCGCTGAAGTTCGCGGTGTACGGGCCGCCTGCGAGCCCGGCGACTTCGGCTTGTCCTTTGCCAATTGTGGAAAGACCCTGCAGGGCGGCTCCCACGGTTTCGCGGGATGCGTTGAACGCGATCGGTGCTGTCGTCTGGCCCTTGAAGGTGAGCGTGAAGGTACCCCCGGTCGGGGCGCCTTCGATAGTGATCGTCTGTTCCGCCGAGGTCGGGGTCCCATCATCAGAGTTGACGAAACCAAGGAGCCGCAGAGCTTCCCCGTGAAACGAATGGACCGCGAACCCAGTCGCTTCGGGCGGCCCGCCCGGCGTCCTGAAGCGCTTGATTTCTGAGATCGCGTGCTTGAGTTCCTTATGCCCTTCGAATTCCGGTTCGGATTCACCCAGGCAACGAACGAAATAGTTGGTGGCGCTATTCAGGCCGGTGATCCGCGTGCTGACCTCGGGGAAAGGACCTTCGGCCGGGGTCGCTTCAGCTTCGGTTTGGCCGATCGTGCCTTCCGCCCCGGCAACGGTCGTCCACGGGCCGGCTTCAGAGGTCGCGTACTGGATACGCCAGTGGGTTTCAAAACCACGCGGATCGACCTGAGCAAAAACATACGCGGAGGTCGAGGTTACGTTGCGGGGGTCGTCGATAAAGAATGCTGCGGCGATCGGTTCGGTTTCGCAGGCAGCGCCATTTTGAGTCCCGGTCGGTGTAATTTGTTCAGCGGTGGACCCATCGCTGTTGGTCGCAACCACCCGAACGTAATAGGCGACTTCCGGTTTGAGACCCGCAAGTTGGGCCATAATCCCTAGGGCGCCAAAAAGTCCGATGGCTTCGGCTTCGGCCTGCGTGATCGTGCCGTTGCCGCCAGGAACTGGTGTCCAGGGGCCCGCTTTGGTCGTTGCGTATTCAAAGGCCCAGTGCGTTTCGCGTAGGTGGGGGGCGATATGCGCTTCCATCTTGATCGTCGTGTGGTTGATCGCGATGCACTTAGTCTCGGCCTGGACTTCCGGGGGCTTGGCTGACGCCACCGGCGCCGCGATCAGAACGACAGCTCCGGTCACGATTGCCGCGATGAGAGCAAGAAGCGGACGGAACCTCCGCCACGCACGGCGTGCGGCCCCTCGCGACTGCTGACGAGCAGAGACCGCTCGGAATCCCGCCCCGTTCTCGCCAGGCTTCCCAGGTGATTGCCTGTTGATCACGCGTCGTCCTTTCTCGTCCTGTCGGCGAACACAGCGGTTACGCACAGACCGCGCCTGCCTATTCGGCCGTGACCGCCCAGGTGCCGCTGGCGAGGAGCGCACCTTCGCTGCTGACCCGAGCCGAGATGCCGAACCCAAACTTGTCGGCACTGTTTTCTCCCGTGATGCAACCAGGCACCGCCGCGCTCGACAAGCTACAGATCCTTGGAGCAGCACTGTTGTTGAGTTCCTGCGACGCGAAAACGCATAGATATCCTTTTTCGGCACCGGGTTTCGCGACGCTTCCGGTGCAGTGTTCAGGTGTGACTTCTCCCGTCTTCACGTAGATCGGCAGCGGCGGTTCACGCAACGGAATACCGAAGCTGACCGCGCCGAGAACGACTCCACTCGCTAGACCATGTGAGTCGAGGAGGACCCAGTCACCTGAGAGCGTCTTGCCGGACGGCAGGGTTTCGGTGAAGCCTGTAGTACCGTTTTCGCCTTTCGGACCCTGGGGACCTCCCGGACCCTGGGGACCACCCGGACCCTGGGGACCACCCGGACCCTGGGGACCAGCCGTGCCAGCAGCGCCACTGGCACCCGCCGGGCCAGCCTTCCCCTTCAGCTGCGCGAGCACGGTCGGCTTGATCTGCTTGGCCGAAGTGATGAGGTACTTGTTCGCGGCGTACGCGCCGCCCGTCATCGCAAAGACCAAGGCGAGGACGGCCACAAGACTCGTGGCGTTGAAACGTGGGCGGATGGCTCGGAGCATCGGTTATCTCTCCTCCTTTTGAGGGAGTCGAGCGTGCCGGCGCTCAGCGCTGCGCACGCGTCTGTGGTTGATGTAGCGAAGACGAGATGTGGGTGCGAGACCGCGCGGCGGACGCGATCGAGAGAACCGTCCCAAGCGCGGCCTATGGTTCCCGACATGAACCTGATCTTCGGCGTTGCTTGCGGCGTAGAGATGTTCTTGACCATCGACAAACGGACAACCAAAGCCCGGGTGTCCTGGCACTACATGCACGCTCACGACGCCCCGCGCCTTGTCACCGCCTATCCAAGGCTCTAACATGACCTCCATGTCGACCGCCGACAAGCTCGAGGTCCTAGACTTGATCGAACTGACCGAGCCGCACGACGGCATCCCCGCCGGCGCCACTGGTGGCCTCTTGGAGTTGGTCGACCACGACACGACACTCGTCGAGATCACCTCGATCCCCGAGCTCGACGAGGAGCGCATCATCTTCCCGCCGCTCGCCAAGCTCCGCCGCATCGGTACGGCGCGCAGCAAACGCCACGACGTCGCCGCCTGAGACGAGGGGGTGAAAGCGGGCTCTGCGGCTCGGAGCCCGCGAGGGCCCACCCCCGCGAGCTCTGCTCGAAGCGGAGAAACCTCGGCTGCTAGACGAGGGGCGCTAGCAGGACAAGAGAGAGAGAGAGAGAGAGAGAGAGAGATGTGTCAGCGCTGCTGACGCATCTACCCACGGGCCCAAACGGGCGCGCGGCGATTCCCATCACATCTGTCCCCGACGGACTCACGCGAAAACAACCCCTCATCATTCGATCCGATCCCTCTCCCAAGGGTCCTGCTGAGCGCTTGCGATCGATCTGCGAGACCGACCCAAACCCGATCTATTTCTCTGTGCTCTCCACGTCGGGAGCACCTGACCTAGTAATCATAAGCACACTCGACACCATTCGTCAACCCCCCAACCGCAAGAACCTTCGTTGACATCGGCAAATCCGCTCTGGAAGGCCGATTCAGGGAACAAAAAAAATCGAGTGGCCTATTGCTGCTGGGCGGCCAAGCCGAGCCCCCGGCCGGTCTACGGCGAGAACCGTGCACCCGATCGGCGTGCACCGACGGGTGCGGCGCCTGCGGCCGCGGCGAACCCGAGCGGGGTGAATCGACGAGTCCGGCGGCCCGCCGCCATCCCCAGCGCCGCGCCGGCCAGCACGTCCGAGGGGTAGTGCACCCCCAGGTACAGCCGCGACAGCGACAGCTTGACCGCCAGCGCGTACAGCACCGGCGCGGGCAGCCCCAGGCGCGCGTACAGGCCCGCCGCGGCGAAGGAGGTCGCGGCATGGGCGCTGGGAAAGCTCAGCTGCGTCGGGGTGCCCGCCAGCGCCGGCAGGCCCGGCAGCTCGGGGCGGCGGCGGCGGACGGCGAGCTTGACGGCGGTGTTCAGCGCATACGTCGCCGCGACCGTGCCCACCGCCCTGCTCCACTGCGCGGCGCGCGGGCGGTCCAGCGCCCACCCCACGGCGCCGATCGCCAGCCACACCCCGCCGTGCTCGCCCAGCTGCGAGAACCGCGCCACCGCGCGCTGCACACGCGGGTCGCCGTGACCGCGCGTGCGCGCGATGCGCAGCAGTCGCTCGTCCAGATTCATCAGTGGTTCCACTTCGTATAACCCTCTCAGAACAGATTCATCACAACGCTTCCAGGACGGTCTATGGGCGAGCTAGGCAAGGACGCAGGGAGCGTGGCGTGCTATGCACGCGAGCGACCGAGGACGCCGCATAGCGAAGCTCAGAGGCCGTCCTGGGCCTAGGCGCCGAAGCCGACGCGCGTATCCTCGTCCTCCGCGCGCACGTACACGACCTGCCCGAGATACAGCCGCACGGGCCCGTCCTCGCTCTCGAGCTCGTGCCAGCCGCCGTCCTGGAGCGCTTTGTACAACCCCTTCAGCTGCTCCTCGCCGACGCGCAGCGCGAGCACCTGGCCGCCCTGAAAGCCGACGCTGATGCGATGCTGACCGAGCTTCGATCGCTCCGCCATCAGCGCGCCTCCGCGGGCTGCACGATCTCGATCAGGACTCCGCCGGCCGCCTTGGGGTGCAGGAACGCGACGCGCGAGGCGCCGATGCCTGCGCGCGGCTGCCTGTCGATCAGCCGCAGCCCGGCCCGATCGAGCGCGGCGAGCGTCGAATCGATGTCGCTCACCTGATAGGCGACGTGGTGCAGCCCGGGGCCGCGCTTGGCGATGAACCTGCCCACGGGCGTGTCCGGGTCAAGCGGCGCAAGCAGCTCGACGTGGTTCTCGCCGACGTCCAGCAGCGCGGCCTCCACGCCCTGCTCGGGCACGACCTCGCGGTGGGCGACGTCCAGCTCGAACAGGTCGCGGTAGAGCTCGAGCGAGGCGTCGATGTCCTGTACGGCGACGCCGACGTGGTCGATGCGGTCGAACACGCCGCGCAGTCTACGGGGAAGAAGCGTCGATCGCGGCGGGGCCCGCGGGAGGATCGTGGGGCGCCGCCGCCGCGACCACGCGCAGCCCGACGCCCGGCGCGCGCTCCAGGCGCGGGACGCCCGTCATGATCCGCTCGATCGCGTCGCGGTCGAGCACCTCGCGCTCCAAGAGCTCGTGCGCGAGCGCGTCGAGCTGATTGCGATGGGCGACGATCAGCTTCTGCGCCGCCCGGCGGGCCTCGTCGATCAGGTCCTGGCGCTCCTCGTCGCGGATGCGCAGCGTCGTCTCCGACAGGCGCACGCCCCCCTCCGGGGAGCGACCCACGCCCGCGGTGCCCATCGCGAAGTCGTGCACCATCGAGTGGGAGATGTCCGCCACCCGCTTGAGGTCGTCCGAGGCGCCCGTGGTGATCGCGCCGAACACGACCTGCTCGGCGACGCGGCCCCCGAGCAGCACGGTCATGTAGTCGAGCAGCTCCTCGCGCGTCTTCAGATAGCGGTCCTCGGCGGGCAGGTTCAGGGTGTAGCCCAGCGCCCGCCCGCGCGGCACGATCGAGATGCGGTGCACGCGATCGACCGACGGCAGCAGCTCGCCGCAGAGCGCGTGCCCGGCCTCGTGGTAGGCGACGACGCGCTTCTCGTGCGCGTTCAGCACGCGCCGGGATTGCACGCCCGCGATCACCCGCTCGAGCGCGCTGTCGAAGTCCCTGTCGGCGATCGTGCTCGCGCCGCGGCGCGCGGCGAAGATCGCCGCCTCGTTGCAGATGTTCGCCAGATCCGCGCCCGTCAACCCGCTCGTCTGCCGGGCGACCAGCCCGAGATCCACGCTGCCCAGGGGCTTCTCGCGCGTATGCACCGCGAGCACGCCTTCGCGCCCGCAGACGTCGGGCGGGGCGACGAACACCTGGCGGTCGAACCGTCCGGGGCGCAGCAGCGCCGGGTCGAGCTTCTCCAGCAGGTTCGACGCGGCGATCACGACCAGGCGGCCGCCGCCGCCCGCGAACCCGTCCATCTCGACCAGCAGCTGGTTGAGCGTCTGGTCCTTCTCGCCGGAGATGTCCGCGCCGCGGCGCCCGCCGACGGCGTCGAGCTCGTCGATGAAGATGATCGCGGGCTCGTGCTTGCGCGCGATCGCGAACAGCCGCCTGATCCGCGCCGCGCCGAGGCCGGCGAACATCTCCACGAACGCGGCCGCCGACTGGGCGAAGAACTGCGCGCCGGACTCGTTGGCGACGGCCTTGGCCAGCAGCGTCTTGCCCGTCCCCGGCGGCCCGTGCAGGAGGATGCCCTTCGGCACCTTCGCGCCGAGCTTTTCGAACTGCTTGGGGTCGCGCAGGAACTCGACGATCTCCTGCAGCTCGCCCTTGGCGTCGTCCACGCCGGCGATGTCCGCGAACGACACCGACTGGTTGGACGCCGGCTTGATCTGCTGCGGCTTGACCTTCGGCATCACCTTCAGCGTGCGCCACATCAGGTAGATGAGCGCGCCGAAGAACAGGATCATCAGCACCGGCTCCCAGTTGAGAGCCCAGTTCTGAATGTTCTGCGCGATGGACGTCGCGATCGTGCTCGTCATCCGTGCTCCCTCATCCTCGCCACCCGTGGCTGTGAGTCCCTTCGAACATCATTATGAGGGATCGGGACGGATTTTGCGTAATCGGCCTGGGAGCGCCTGCCCGCTCTCTCCGTTCAGCAGGATCGGTGTCGAAATCGCAACATCCGGCGCACGCGAACGGCCGCGGTCACAGCGTGTCCGACTCGCCGCCCGCGCAGGCTCGGCGCCCTCCTCACCCCAGCATCCCCACCGCCAGGTCGCGGTAGAACTCGGCCGCGAACGCCAGGTCGCGGACGTCGATGCGCTCGTCCGCGCCGTGGATCAGCGGCGCCGTCTCGGGCAGCGACTGGTGGCGCTGGGGAAAGAAGCCGTAGGCGACGCAGTCGGGAAAGGCGGCGCGAAAGTGGCGCGAGTCGGTGAAGCCGGGCAGGATCGTCGGCGCCGTGCGCGCGGCCGGATCGCGCTCGGCGACCCACGCGGAGATCGCGTCCATCAACGGCGATGCCATCGGCGAGCGGTTGCCGACGACGCGCTCGGTGAACTCGATCGCGAACCCGTCCTCGGGGTCGAACCCGTCCTCGGGGTGGATGGGACCCAATACTTCGGCGAGCGCGCGCCTGACCGCCTCCTCCCCGAGGCCCGGCGGCACGCGGCAGTCCACCTTCAGCACGGCGCGGCTGGGGATCACGTTGATCTTCTCCGACGCGCTGATCCGCGTCGGCGCGAACGTGACGCCGAGCATCGGCTCGAACATCGTCGCCAGGCGCTCGTCGGCGGCGCGCAGCCGCGCCACCGATCCCGCGGGATCGTCGGGATCCTCGCCGATCGCCGCCAGGAACGCGCGCGGCTCGGCCGTCAGCTCATAGGCGGGCCGGCGCGCGCCGAGGCGCTCCAAGAGCGGCGCCATCTTCAGCAGCGCGTTGACGCCCATGCTCGGCATCGACGCGTGCCCCGCCACGCCGTCGGTCGTGAGCGTGAAGCGGAACACGCCCTTCTCGGCGCAGCACACCCCGTAGCGGCGCGCGCCGCCGTACTCGAACGCGCAGCCGGCGCCCTCGTTGACGAGCATGTCGCAGCGCACGGCCTCGGGGTGCTCGCGCGTGATCCACTCCGCTCCCAGCGAGCCCCCGGTCTCCTCGTCGACGACGGCGACGATCAGCAGCTCGCCGCGCGCGGGCCGCCAGCCCGCGCGCGCCAGCGAGGTCGCCGCGGCGACCTCGGCCGCGACCTGCGACTTCATGTCCAGCGCGCCGCGCCCCCACACATACCCCTCGGCGACGTCCCCCGACCACGGGCCGTGCGCACTGCTCCACTCCCGCGGATCGGCGAGCACGGTGTCGACGTGCCCGAGGTAGCACAGCGTCGGGCCCTCGCGCTCGCCGCGCAGACGCGCCACGAGATTGGGCCGCTCGGGCTCGGCGCCGAGCAGTTCGCACTCCAAGCCGGCGGCGCCCAGATGCGCGGCGAGATGCTCCTGCGCCGGGCGCTCGCCGCCGGGCGGGTTGACCGTGTCGAAGCGGATCAGCTCGCGCAGCAACGCCTGCGTCTCGTCCGCCAGCTCGGCGCTCGCCGCGGACGCGGCGCCTTTCGACGGAGCCGTGGAGCCGGATACGCCGTCGCTCATGCGGAGATCGTACGCCGCGCCACCCGCCGCGCGCCCGGCACCGCCGCGAGCAGCGCGCGCGTGTAGGGATCTCGGGGGGCGCTGTAAAGCGCCTCGTTGGACTGCAGCTCGACGATCCGGCCGTCGTGCATGACCGCGATGCGGTCGCACATGTGTCTGATCACCGACAGGTCGTGGGAGATGAACACCATCGTCAGCCCGAGCCGGCGCTGGGACTCGCGCAGCAGGTTGAGCACCTGCGCCTGGATCGACACGTCCAGGGCGGACACCGGCTCGTCGGCGATCAGGAGCTTCGGTCCCAGCGCCAGCGCGCGCGCGATGCCGATGCGCTGGCGCTGACCGCCGGAGAACTCGTGCGGGTAGCGGTTGCAGTGCTCGGGGTTCAGCCCGACCGTGTCCAGCAGCTCCCGTACGGCGCGCCTGCGGGCGGCGCGATCGGGCTGCACGCGGTGGATCACGAGCGGCTCGGCGACGATCGCGCCGATCGTGCGGCGCGGGTTCAGCGAGGAGTAGGGATCCTGAAACACCATCTGCAGCTCGCGCCTGACGGACTTCAGAGCGGCGCCGCGCAGCGCGGTTATGTCGCGGCCCGCGAACCGCACCTCGCCGGCGGTGGGGTCGAGCAGGCGGGCGATCAACCGCGCGGTCGTGCTCTTGCCCGAGCCCGACTCCCCGACGATGCCGAACGTCTCCCCGCGCATGACGTCGAAGTCGATGCCGTCGACGGCGCGGACCGCGCCGACGTTGCGCCGCAGCATCACGCCCCGCTCGAGCGGGAAGTGCTTGACAAGACCCCGCACCGACAGCAGCGGCTCGGACGAGCTCATGCCGGCGCCTGCGAGTCGCCCAGCACGGTCGCCGCAGCGCCGGCGGACGCGGGCGCGGAATCGCGACGACTACGGCCATCCTGCAACTCTCGCCACAAGCGCCGGCGCGTACCGGAGTCCAGCAGGCACGCGACCTCGTGATCGGGCTGGCCCGGCACACGCTCGAGCGCGGGATCGGTGCGGGCGTGCTCGGGCTCGGCGTAGGGGCAGCGGGGGTGAAAGCGACAGCCCGGCGGCGGCGCCAGCGGGCTGGGAGGACTGCCCGGGATCGGCGTGAGCAGCTCCTCGCGCGGACCGTCGAGCGTGGGGATCGACCGCAAGAGGCCCCACGTGTAGGGGTGCTCGGGGGCCGCGAAGATGCGCTGCGCGGGGGCGTGCTCGACGATCCGCCCCGCGTACATCACGGCGATCTCGTCGGCCATCTCCGCGACCACGCCGAGGTCGTGGGTGACGAGCACGAGCGCCATCCCCCGTTCGCGCCGCAACCGCTCCAGCAGCGCGAGGATCTGCGCCTGCACGGTCACGTCCAGCGCCGTCGTCGGCTCGTCGGCGATCAGCAGCTTGGGGTCGTTCGCCAGCGCCATCGCGATCGTCGCGCGCTGGCGCTGGCCGCCGGAGAGCTCGTGCGGATAGGAGTCCACGCGCGCCGCGGACTCGGGGATGCCGACGAGCTCCAGCAGCTCGATCGCGCGCGCGCGCGCCGCGGACTTGGCGATGTCCCGGTGCGCGCGGATCGCCTCCACGATCTGCGCCCCCACGCGGTACAGCGGATGCAGCGTCGACAGCGGGTCCTGAAAGACCATCGCGATCTCATCGCCGCGGATCGCGCGCAGCTCGGGCTCGGAGAGCGCCAGCAGCTCGCGTCCCGCGAACGAGATGCGCCCGCTGACCGTCGCGCCCTGCGCCCGCGTCAGCCCGAGCACGCTGAGCGCGGCCACGGTCTTGCCCGAGCCGGACTCCCCGACGATCCCGAGCGTGCGCCCGCGGGCAAGCTCGTAGGAGATCCCGTCCACGGCCTGCACCTCGCCGTCTTCGGTGGCGTAGGACACGCGCAGATCCTCCACGCGCAGCAGCGGCTCCTGTTCAGGACTCACGGTGAGCCGATCCTTCACAGAGACCCTTTTCGGGGTCAGATCGTCGTTCCTGGCAAGGACGCAGGGAGCGTGGCGTACTACGTACGCGAGCGACTGAGGACACAGCCAGGGGCGAGGAGATGATCACGAAAAGCGGACCCTCGGATCCAGATAGGCATAGGCGATGTCCACGGCGATGTTCGCGACGATGATGAACAGCGCGGCGAGCAGCACCGTGCCCTGGATGATCGGGAAGTCGGCGTGGGTGATCGCGTCGTAGTTGAGGCGTCCGATCCCAGGTATGTCGAATACGGTCTCGATCAACACGGCGCCACCGAGCAGCACGCCGACGTCGAGCGCGAAGATCGTCAGGATCGGCGCGATCGCGGCGCGCACGCCGTGGTGCAGGACGACCCGGCGCTCGGGCAGGCCCTTGGCGCGGGCGGTGCGGATGTAGTCCGCGCCCATCGTCTCGATCAGGCTCGAGCGCATCAGCCGCGCGTACACCGCCGCGAACCCGGCGGCGAGCACGAGCCACGGCAGGATCAGCGAGCTGAGCCATTTCTGGGGATCGGCGGTCAGGCCCGCGTAGGAGCCGGCGCCGGGGAACACCTTGACCTGGCCGATGTCCGCCGCGAACAGGTACAGCACGATCAACCCGAGCCAGTATTCCGGCGCGGAGATGAACAGCAGCGCGGCGCCCATCGCGGTGCGATCGGTGCGCGAGCGCCGGCGCAGCGCCGAGACGATCCCGAGCGGCAGGCCGATCGCCATCCAGACGATCGCCGAGCCGATCGTCAGCGACAGCGTCGCGGGCAGGCGATCGGCGACGAGGCTCCTGACCGACGCCCCGCTGTAGTAGCTGTAGCCGAGGTCGCCGTGCAGGAACAGGCCCTTCATGTACAGCCAGAACTGCGTCGGCAACGGCCTGTTCAGCCCGAGGTTCGCGCGGATCTCGGCGATCACCCTGGGGCTCGCGTTCTGCCCGGCGCGCAGCCGCGCGGGGTCGGCGCTCGGCAGGACGCGGAACAGCACGAACGTCAGCGCCGAGACGAGGATCAGCAGCAGCACTCCCCACAGCACGCGTCGCACGACGTATGCCGTCATCGGCTGCTCGCCCCAGCCGCGAGATCGATCGCGGCGCGGAGCCCGATGCGCGTGCCCGGGCCCCGCTCCGCGACCCTCACTTCAGCGAGGTGTAGCTGTAGTCCCACGACCCGATGTTCCACACGTCGCCCACGCCGGCGACGTCGCGGGCCTCGATGTTCGGCTCCTTGTCGAACGCGAACGGGATCGCCGCGGCCTGCGCGACCAGTTCGCGGTCGATCGCGGCCCACGCGCCGGCGCGCGCCGGCGCGCCCACGAGCGGTTCGGCTGCTTGCATCATGCCGTTGATCGCCGGGTCGTTCACCTGGCCCCAGTTGTTGTTGCCGGTGGGTTCGATGTGCTTGCCGTTGAACGTCACGTCGAGCACGCCCTGGGGGTCACCGAAGTCCGCGGCCCAGCCGACGTTCGGGCAGACGTCGATCTCTTCCGCCGGCGTGCCGCAGAACTTCGAGTACATGACCGATTTGTCGACGAGGCTGAACTTCGTCTTGAAGCCGAGGTTCTTCAGCGTCTGATCGACGATTTCGGCGTCCGGTGCTTCGGGGCTGCCGGTCGCGCCGACGACCTGCAGCGTCGCGCCGCCGGTGTACTTGCCGCTGGGGTAGCCGGCGAGGCGCAGGTACTTTTCGGCGACCTGCGCGTCGCCCTGCGGGTGTTCGTTGTAGTCGACCTTCGGCCCAGCCAGCCCGCCGGCCTGTTCGAAGCCGGGGATCTCGGGGTAGATGAAGTGCGTCATCACGTTCGTCACGAGTTCGCCGCCGCGCGCCTTGTTCATCGCGACGCGATCGAGCGCCGCCCAGAACGCCTTGCGCGCGTTCACGTTGGCGAACGGCCCCTTGTGATTGTTCACCGCGATGTAGTTCGTGCCCGCGCCGGGGGATATCTCCAGCTGGGAGCGGTGCTGTTCGTAGGCGAGCTGCACGATCGCCTGCGCGGGCGTGTCGTTCTGCAGCAGGTGCGAGCCTTCCAGCACCTGGCGGCCGATCACGTTCGGGTCCCCGCCGATCTGGATGTTCACCTGGTTCAGGTACGCCGGGCGGTGGTCGGTCGCGGCGCTCCAGTTGGGGTTGCGCACGAGCGTCGCCGACTTGCCCGGTTCATAGCCGACTCCGAGCACTCTGCCCGCGCCGCTTGACTTGAACATGTACGGGCCCGTGGCGACGAGGTAGCTGCCGTATTCGGTCGGCTTGTGCGCGTCGTATTTGCGCGCGAATTCGGCGGGCACCGGCGCACTCAGCGGCAGCACGAGCGCGGAGGCGAGAATCTGCGCCTTCGGTTCGGTCAAGTGAAAGACGATCGTGCGCGAGTCGGGCGTGGCGATTCCGGCAATCGCGCCGCCGTTGCCCGCCTTCTCGGCTTGTTCTGCGCCCTCCAGCGACCCGAAGTAGGTCGCGAAGTATGGATTGGCGACGTTCGCGTTCGCGCCGCGCTCGATCGCGTAGGCGACGTCCGCGGATGTCACTTCGCGGTTGACCGGCGGGCTGAAGCGAACGCCCGAGCGGATGTGCACCGTCACGGTCTTGCGATCGGAGGAGATCTGCGGCGGGGCCGAGGCGAGGTCGGGAGTGGGGGCCGCGAACGTGTTTGGCTCATACGAATACAGCGGGCGCTGGGTCGCGTATACCGCCTCGTAGTCGACCGAGGAGTAGGCCTGGCCCGGGTCGAGGTGTTCGAAGTCCTGGTGGTCGAGCACCGTCAGCGTGCCGCCGCGCACGCCCCCTGTGAGCGACTCGCTCACAGGGGTCAGCACCCCGGGAGGCGCACCGGTCCCGCTGGAGCCGGAGATCGAGCCGCCGCTCGATCCGCACGCGGACAGCCCGAGCACGAGCGCCGCGCCTGCGCCCCCGACGAGCGCGAGCCACGCCGACCTTCTGATTGACGTAAACACTGATAAACCCCTCCCTGTGCGTGTGGCCGTTATGGCTGTGGGAGATCGCCGCGTGAGCGGACGAGCCCCGTACGTGGTGAACCTGAGGCTCATCGCGCGAGCCTCGGGTTGAGAGCGTCCTGCAGGCCGTCGCCGAGCAGGTTGAACGCGAGCACCGTCAGCAGCAGAGCGATTCCGGGGAACGCCATGTACCACCAGGCGGTGTTGAAGATCGGGGTGGCGGCGGCGAGCATCTGGCCCCAGCTGGCGGTGGGCGGGCGCACGCCGACGCCGAGGTAGGACAGGGCCGCCTCCAGCAGGATGTTCTGGGGGATCAAGAGGCTCGCGTAGACGACGATCGGCGCGAGCAGGTTGGGCAGGATCTCGCGCCCCATGATGCGCGCGTTCGAGGCGCCCTGCGAGCGGGCGGCGAGCACGAACTCCTGCTCGCGCAGCGACAGCGTAAGGCCGCGCACGATGCGCGCGATGTACGTCCAGTTGACGAGCGCGATCAGGAAGATGATCACGCCGAGACCCGACTGGACGTGCCCGCCGAGGCAGCCCCGGACCTCGCAGGCGGCGCCGAGCCCGAGGCCGAGCAGCAGGACCGGGATCGCCAGGACCACGTCGACCATGCGCGAGAGCAGCGTGTCCGTCCAGCCGCGGTAGTAGCCGGCGAGCAGGCCCACGATCGTCCCGAGCACGGTCGCAATGCCCGTCCCTACGACGCCCACGATCAGCGACACGCGCGCGCCGTAGATCACGCGCGCGGCGACGTCCTGGCCGAGCGGGTCCACCCCGAAGGGGTGCGCGGAGCTCGGCCCGAGCGGGCTGCCGAACGCGTTCGTCAGGTTGGGGTTCTGCACGCTCGGGCCGGGCAGGCCCAGCAGCGAGATGACCAGCGGCGCGGCGATCGCCACGACGATCAGCAGCGCGATGAACCCGAGCGCGACGAGCGCGACGCGATCGCGGCGAAACCGCCGCCAGAACAGCGCCAGCGGCGACAGCGAGCGCGTCGCGAGCGCTCCCGAACCGGTGAGGTCGGGCAGATCGAGGCGCCCGCCCGCGCCGGGCAAAAGCTCGGCCGCGCCCACGCTCATGGTCGGATCACCCGCGGTTTGGTCATCACATGCAGCACCGAATACAAGAGTTCGACATGGACTCCTCGGCAACCTCCCGCAGAACCTAAATACCCGCGATACGTGCGCGGGCGCGTGTTTATGTTTCGCGGGCGCGGGATACTGAGTGGCGTGGACACCCTGTTCGAGGAAGACCCTCTCGACGGCCCCTCGGGCGCTGCCGGCGCTCGCGGCGCCGGGCGGACCGGGGACGGCCCCGGCGGGAACCCGCTGGCGGTGAGGATGCGTCCCGCGCGCCTTGCGCAGTTCGTCGGTCAGACCCACCTGCTGGGCGCCGGCTCGGCGCTGCGCACCGCGATCGAGCAGGGTCGGCCGCACTCGATGGTGCTCTACGGGCCGCCCGGATCGGGCAAGACGACGCTGGCGCGGATGGTCGCGAGCAACTCGAGCGCCGCGTTCGAGGAGCTCAGCGCGGTCCAGGCCGGGCGCGCGGAGGTGCGCGCGGTGATCGAGCGCGCCGCCCACCGGCGCGCCCAGGGGACGCCCACCGTGCTGTTCCTCGACGAGATCCACCGCTTCAACAAGGCCCAGCAAGACGCCCTGCTGCCCGCCGTCGAGGAGGGGCTCGTCACGCTCATCGGCGCCACCACCGAGAACCCCGCCTTCGAGGTCAACGGCGCGCTGCTCTCGCGCGTGCGCGTGTACGCGCTGCGGGAGCTCAGCGCCGAGGAGGTCGCGACGGTGCTGCGCCGCGCGGTGGACGGCGCTCTCCAGGCCGCCGCGCCGGGGGACGCCGCCGCGAAGGACGCCGCGGCAGACGACTCCGCCCGCGGGAACGCTGCCGCGGAGGACGTCATACGAGAGAGCTTGAGCGGTGGTCCCACCGTGAGGGTCGACGAGGAGGCGATCGAGTTCCTGGCCGCGCGCAGCGCCGGTGACGCGCGCACGGCGCTGAACGCGCTCGAGCTCGCGCTGGAGACCGCCGCCGAGCTGGGGGAGGCCCGCATGGACGTCGCGCGCGTCGAGGACGCGCTGCAGCGCAAGGCGGTGCTGTACGACAAACACGGCGACCGCCACTACGACTTCATCTCGGCGTGGATCAAGGCCACGCGCGGGTCGGACCCGGACGCGTCGCTGTACTACCTCGCGGTCATGCTCGAGGGCGGCGAGGACCCGCGCTTCATCGTGCGGCGGATGGTGATCCTCGCCTCCGAGGACATCGGCAACGCCGACCCCGCCGCGCTTTCAGTCGCCGTGGCCGCGGCGCATGCGGTCGAGCACGTCGGCATCCCCGAGGCGACGTTCGCGCTCGCCCAGGCCGCGATCTACCTGTCCCTGGCGCCGAAGTCCAACGCCGCCGGGCGCGCGCTGAGCGCGGCCAGAGCGCACGTGCGCGAGCACGGCGCCGCGCCCGTGCCGGGGTGGCTCCGTCCCGGCGCCCGCCCCGGGCAGGAGGTCGGCGGCTACGACTACCCCCATGACCACTCGGGCCAGGTCTCCCCGCAGGAGCTGCTGCCGCAGAGCGTCGTCGGGGAGCGCTTCTACGCGCCAGGCGAGGCCGAAGCGCGGCTGGCGCGCCGGCTTGAGGAAGTGCGCCGGCTGCGGGGACGGGATTGAGCGAGCACGGACGAGACCACGCGACCGCCAACGTGCTGCTCGGACGGCTCGTCGAAGACGGCGCGCTCTACCGCGTCCGCAAGGGCGAGTACGCGTACACGGCGCCCAGGTTCCGCGACCACCTGCTCAGGCGAACTGGGCGGTAGCCGGCATTCGTGGCGCAGCCTTCGGGCGAGTCGCCCGGTAAGCCACCCCCAGACGGTCGATATCAACGTGATGCAGGAGTGCTGTTCGGGGGGTGATCCCGGCGCGCCAGTAAAATTGGGGGGGTTATGTTCAGCGACGGCGTAATACAGGAGGCTGGCCGCCGCATCCTGCGGGCCGCCCCTCCGGGATCCCGGGTGATCCTGTTCGGATCCCACGCCCGCGGCGAGGCCGGCGAGCACAGCGACCTGGACTTCCTGGTGATCGAGCCGTCGGTGGAGGACGTCGTCAAGGAGTCCGTACGGCTGCACCGCGCGCTGCAACGAGGCGTGTACGCGGACGTCATCGTCAGAAGCGAGGAGAGCGTCCGCGAGTGGCGCGACGTGTACGGCACCGTGATCAACTCCGCCCTGCGCGAGGGCCGGGAGATCGCGGCGTAATGGCCACGAACGGCGACCTCGCCCGCCGGCTGCTCGGCGCCGCGGAGAACGACGAGCTGATGGCGAAGTCCGTGTTGCCCGTACCGGGAGTGACCGATGCCGGCGTCGGCAACCTCTGCCAACAAGCCGTCGAGAAGGCCATCAAGGCCGTACTCGCGGCCGAAGAAACCGAATTTCCCTTCACCCACAACCTCAAACAGCTCAGAGACTTCGCCGAGAAATCCGAGATCGAACTGCCTTCCACGCTCGATGACGTCGAAGACCGTCCCCGTTCGCGGCGGCTGAGCGATACGGGTCCGAAGCCCCGATCGCGAACAGGCGCTCAAATGGGCCGCCGCCGCCATCGCGTGGGCCCGCGGCATCGTTCCCCAGTCCGAGCCCAAACACGATTCCGCGACCGACTCGGGAGCCGGGCAGGATCCGGCCTGAGACGCGACCGTCAAGAACGCTTGCGCGCACAGGTTGCCGTTGGCTGTGAGGGCGGAGAACGAGGGTGGGAATCAGTGGTCACGCGGCGATGGGCAGCCCGGAGGCGTCGCGGACTTCTACTTGTGTGCGCGGGGGGAGTTGTATGGGCTCGTGGCTTGAGTGGCGCTCCCTGGAACCCGGGCAAGCAGACTCCCGCTAGGCGGGCGGCGCAGCCCGCCCCTCGGTGACGGCTATCCGCCCGGGGAATCCTCGGGAGTGGGGACGGGGACGATGTCGAGCAGGCTCTCCAGGCCGATGAAGTCGTCCGGGTTGCTCGTGTAGAGCGGGAGGTCGTTCGACAGGGCGGTCGCCGCGATCAGCAGATCCAAGGTCCGCCGCCCGCGCGCCCTGCGTCCCGCCGAGACCACCGCGGCGTAGACGCGCCCGTACACGCGTGCCACCGCGATGTCGAACGGGAGCTGATCGAACGTGTCTTCGGCGTGCTGGATGAGCGCGATCCGGCGCGCGCGCTCGTCCGGATCCGCTGCGGTCTCCGGACCGGCCGCCAGCTCAGCCATCGTGATCGCGGAGACGGCCACCTCGATGGGCAGGACCTCCGGGCTGAGCAGCTCGAGGTCGATCGCGACCGAGGTGTCGAGCAGGCCGCGCGGACGCCTGCGCTCGTCAGCCACTGCGACTACGCTGCTTCTTTCGCTGCCTCTCCTCCAAGCGCTCCCACGCGCGCGGCGTGGGGTCCTGGTCTACGTAGCGATCGATATCGGCGCGGAACTGCTTGTAGTCGATATGACCCACGCCGGAGAACGCGGCGATGGCGACCTCGGCCGGTACGAAGCGGCGGCGCTTGATCGGTCGCAGCTCCCCCACGGGATTGCCGTTGCGGGTCACGATGAACGATTCGCCCCGGTCGAGCTCGCGCATGATCTCGCCGCTCTCGTTGCGCAGCTGGCGCTGAGTGATCTCGCGCATGGCGAGCATAGCGTAGCACGCGTGCGACAAGGCGGTTACCTCCCCGGCTGCGGCGTGGCGCTGTCGTCTTCGGCGACTTGCGTCGCTACCGGTGCTTGCTGCGGTGGCGCGAGCGCTGGGCCTTCTTGGCCTTCTTTGCTCTGTGTGCCAAGCAGCCGGTGACGGCGATCTTCGTGGTTTGTTTGATGACCGCGCCGTTCTGTGCGGTGATCGTCGTGGGCATCAAGAGCGGGGCGGCGACCTTTTGCTTGACCGAGCGCAGCACACGACGCCGCTTGCCGTGGATGCGGCGTGTGACGCGCTTCTTGACGGTCACGGTGCTCGTTGTCGAGCAGAGGTTCGCGTTGGCCGCGAGCGCGGAGTACGGGCCCTCGGGCAGCTTGATCTCAAAGCTCGAGACCGGAACATCGGGCACGCTGCGAAACGTGCTGCTGGTGATGCCCTTTGAGTTGATGAACGTATCGCCGGCCAGGTCGACCGTAATCCCGGCGCCCTGCAGCACCATGATCAGCTGCGGGAACGCCGCGCCACCATGCGACACGAAATACGCCGGGCCCGTCAACGGCACACCCAGCAATGGTGTGACGGCCGTAGCCGTGCCGACCAGCGACGCCGCCGGGCAACCCGCCGGGTTCGCGTTGAACACCGCGTCGGTGCATGCCTTCTGCAGCGTCGTCAGCCGCGACGGCAGCTGCTTGGGGAGATCGACCTTGACCGAGCGGATGTTCGCCTGGCCCGCCGCAAAACCGATCTTCACATCCAGGCTCGCACCGTTGGTCCTCGACGTCCGGGCCTGTGTGCTGGCGGAGAACTTCGGTGCAAACGCCAACGCCGCGCAGCCAGCGACCTGAAAGCGGCTGCTCACCGCGGCAGAGAGGCCACCCGTCGAGGTCAGCGTCGCGTTGACCGCCATCGGGTTGCAGTTGGTCGGGTTGAACGTGAACCCTGTCCGATCGAGCGTCACGTTCACCGTCCTGATCTTCAACGGGACGCCCTGCAGGATCGTCGGGAACGGATCGCTGATCGCGGTCACCTGGGCTGTCGTCGGATCGACAAACAGCGCCTGGCGGACCACGACCGACCCGAAATCATACGGCCCGGCGAGGGTGGGCACCACAACCGCGATGCCGTACGGGGCACCCCTATACGGGCCGGTCAGATACGCCTTGCCGGGCAGGAAGAACGGCTCAGATCCCGGGCCAGCGCCCGCCTGCACCGTGCCCACCTGCGAGCCCGACGGACACGACGGATTGGCCTGCTCCGCCGTACCCGTCATCGCCGCCGCGGCCGCCAACTGCGCATCAGAGCACTCCTGCACCCCAGCGAGCTTCGCCAGCATCCCCGGCGGGAGCTTCACCGTCAACCCCGACAGCTCCTGATCAGTGTCAGAACGCGAGAACGACAACACAAACGGCGAGTACGCGCCCGCCTGGGCGTTCTGAGTGCCAGCGGTGAACGAGGGGTTGAAGCCACTCACACAACCGTTGTCGATCGTGAACGAGTCAACCGGGTTCGCGCCGGCGCCACCGTCCCATGGCAACAGATCGCTCGTGACCCCAAAGGAACCACAGGACTCCGGTGTGGCGAACACCGCGCGCGGGCCGCCGAAGAGCTGCAGGTGCAGGCGGGAGAACGGCAGCTGTGGATTGTCCAGGAACGTCGTCGTCAACTGGCCGGTCACCGGATCCGGGTGGACCGATCCGACCAGCTTGATGCGCACGCCGTCGCCGGCGAACTCCAAGAAGATCCGGTAGCGATCGCCGGGCAGAGGCTGGCCGACATAGATCGAGCCTGTCAGCTGATCCGGCAAGGCTGGGGTTGTCAGCGTGACTGTCCCGATCTTCGAGCTGGCCGGACAGCTAGCAGGATCATTCGACGCCAAGGCGAGCTGCGCATCCGAACACGCCTGCAAGCCGGATGCCGCCGAGGGTGAGATGGACACGCCTTCGGGGAACGTCACGACTGCATCTCGCAGGTCCGAGGTGGCCCGCGAGGAATAATCAAGGCCCACGGGAAAGATGCTGTTGTTGCCCGGGCTTGAGAATATGATCGGCAAGGGATCCGTGTTTTGCGGAGTGGTGAGGTCGCTGCTGAGACCGGTCGGGCTATCGGCGACGGTGCTGTCGGGCTTCACCGTCAGCGACGGCGCGAACGGCGGCAAGTCGGCGCAGCCCGTGGTCTGCCCAAGGTCAGACGACTTAGAGAAGAACGCTCCCGGGGCCTGATACGAGTCGGCGCGGATGGTCGCCGTCAGCGCGGTCGTGCCGCAGCTCGTGGGGTTGCGCAGGAACGGCAGGGGCGGAATGCCGGCTGTATGAGGGAAGGTGTCGTCGCCCCCCTGGCCCGTGCAGGTACCGCTTAGATCGGGCCCCCCGCAGCGCTGTGGGTCGTGGCTCGGGTCCGCCGGGACCCCCCAGATCGTCAATCGGACCGCGAAGAGGTCGAACGTGGCGCTCGCGTTCTCCACCGTTGTCTCGAGCCCGCGGTCACCGGGTCGGACCGACACGAGAGCGGAGATCGTGGCGCCCGGATGGAAGGCGAACTCGGCCGGTGTGCCCGGCCGTGGGGGAACCGAGTAAACCGGGACGGTGCCAGAGCTGCGCGGCCCGCCGTTGGACGACAGGCGGAAGCGAGCGACCCCGACCTGGCTGCCCGCGGGGCATGAGTGCTGCTTCACCTGCTCCTCGGGACATGTCGGCACCACCGTCGCGCTGCCGACCAGACCGACCGGAAGATCGACGGCCGTATCCTTCACGATGGCGGTGGTCTGCGGGTTGCCATTGGCGTTCAGGGCGGTCGGGAACGCAAACGTCGTGTTCAGACTGTACGGATAGCTGCCGGCCTGGGTGTCGGGGCTACCGTCCTGGTTGAGCACCGTGACGCCGCCGTCCTGGATACCGAACGGCGCCGGGCTGTCGCTCACCTCGTTGGTCGAGCTGACCGACGCGTCCGGCGCACCGCCACCACTCATCGTGACGGAGTTCGTCACCGGCCCCGCAGCATTTGGATCGACGCTGACGTGGACGATCAATTCCAGCGATCGCTGCGGCTGAATCGGCCCTAGCGCGCCGCCGAACGGTCCGGGATAGTGGCACTGCACCGGGGTGGTGGTGCACAGAAACGAGCCGAGATCGAATCCCGGGCCGGTTTGGGGAGCGAAGAGGTTCACGCTGGTTGCGGTCAGGCCGCTGGGCAGCATGTCCGTGATCGTGGTATCGGAGCCGTCGGTCGCGGCGTTGCCGATGTTGATCGCGGTCAGCACGTATGTGTCGTTGCCGCTCGTATCGCCGGGGGCGAAGTTGGTCGGCTGCGAGATCGACTGAATCTCCCAGCGAGGGGCGTCCGCAGCCGCCCCCGCCGGCGCCGCGGCGGCGAGCCCAACCACAACCGATGCGGTGACAAGCAGAAGACGCACCGGATAGACCCGCTTGCGGGCAGCTGCGGTCAGCGGGCTCATCGAGTACCCCCTCGGTTGTAGTTGGCGGTTCGCGTGGCGGCGGGGCTCGCAGGCGAGTAGACAACCCGCAGCGTGATGCGGAGCCTGTGGCGGTGTTTCAGTGCGGTCTTACCGGCGGCGGTGAGCGTCAGCTTCAGCGTGTAGCGGCCCCGAGTCCCCACGGCCTTGCGGGCCGTTCGCACGCGCGGGCCCGAGATCACGATCCGGCCAGCCCCCGGGACGGACACCGAGACCGTGAACGCAGAGGTCCTGATCGTCTTTGTGAGCGCAGAGGTCCTGATCGTCTTTGTGAGCCGCGTTGTCCTTGGCTTCCCGGCGCGGAGTCCGGTGGCCGGGATCACGTTACCGGGACCGTTGAAGCTCACCGTCGCCACCGCCGGCGCGGCCTGTGCGGAGTACGGAGCCTGGCAGTCGGCCGAGCACTGCGCCGTGACCACCGGTGACGGAAGGCCTCCGCCGATGCGGGCGTCGTAAACGTCGCCCAGCCCATCCTGGTCTTGGCCCAGCAAGCGGTCGTGGGTTACGAAGAACACATTCGAGCCGTCCGGCGTGGCGCCGATGAGATCGGTCTCGACGTTGTCGGAACCCGCGGTGATCAGGTGCGTACAGCCGGCTGGATCGGTGCAGGTACCGGTCCCGGCGGCCTCCCACTCAAAGATGTTGTACGCGGGGGACGGTACGCCCGCCGCGACGAGGCCGGTCGCCGTGTCGCGGGGCACCAGCTGCTCCGAGGTCTGAAAGAACACGTACTTGCCGTTCCCCGCCAGCGCACTCGGCGCAGTCCCTTCCGCCTTTAGCAGCGCGATCGGACCCTCCGTAGGGAGACTGATCCCGAAGTGGTCAGCAGCATTCAACATCGGTCCCCCGTCAGGGTGACAGGTCACGCACAGCAGCCCCGAGTCAGCGGCGCTGTACCGATACATCTCATTGTATGGGCTCCCAGCGAAGCGCCCCGGGACAGCGGCAGCCACGAACAAGGCCACGCCGCCGTCTTGGGTGACGCCGTTGAATTGCGCGAAGCCGTCGACCTGGAACAACTTGTCGAGGTGGCCGGTGGCGACGTCGTAGCGGTACATGAAGCTGTCGTCCTGGCGCACGAAGTACACGGTCGACCCGTCTGGGGAGATCCTCGCGCCGAGGTTCGGCGTCGGGGAAGTCGCCACCAGCGTTGACGTCTGGGTGATGGTGTCATAGAGCAGAACGCCGGACGGGGTGTTGAACAGGGCCTTGGCTCCGTCCGCGCTCGCGCCCAAAAACGCGACGGTCGAGCTCGTCACCGGCCCGACGTCTACCGTGGTTGCATTCGGGCTTCCGCTGTTGATACGCACCCATCCGTGATGCTGCGCGAAGCAGCTGGGATCGGTAGCGGTGCCTCCCTCAGGCGGACTCGGGGTCGTGAAGAAGATCTTGGACCCGTCTTCTGAGACCGGGTGCTGCGCCCCGGAGTGGATGTCCGCCCCGCATGTGCTGGCCAGCGAACCGTCGGTCTTTTGATTGACGAGGGTGAGGTGGCCTCCGGTGTAGTCGTACAGATCCTGCGCTCCCGACGAGGTGCCGCCGGCGTTGGGCGTGAGCGTGCTGTCCTTGGTGGCGAGAATGACATGGCTCAAGTCGACGGACGTGCCGAACAAGTCATTGCCCGCCCCCACCTGGGGCGTCGCGATGACGCTAAACGGCCCCCCGGGAGGCCCGAGCTCCACCGTCTTGGGCGCCGTGCCGGGGTTTTGGGCGTCCTGGTTGAGCGAGAATCCGATCTTGCTGAGATCGGGCGTGTACCCGCGAACGTAGCCGTACGAGCTTAGCCCAGCCGCACCGGACGGCCTGAGCGTGTTGGTGATATTCCATCCGCTCGCGGACCGACCGAAGAAATAGTCCTGAGTGAGCGGGTCAACGTTGGCGGTCCCCGGCCACACCGACGGGGTCTGAATCAGCACCGTGTTCCCATCAGTGCTGAAGATCCCGTAGGAGCCCAGACCCTTAAGGGAGATGTCCAGGGCATCACCCTTGGCCGTCGGGGTGACCTGCTCGTACGCGCGACAGTCGGGGAGGTAGGCACCCAGGCCGGTGCGGTACTGGTCGTTCGGGCAGCCGCCCTGGGTTTGGAAGGTGTGATCGGTGCTGGTCAGCGTGCCGGCGCTGTTGGTGGCGACCAGTCGATAGTGGTAGACGGTGTTTGGCTGGAGGCCGTTGATCAGGGCGCTGACTTCTTGGACGTCCGCGCCTGAGCCGATGTCGGTATCCTGGGTGCTCTGGCCGTAGCCGGTGGTGGTGCCGTAGTCGAAATGGGCGTGAGTGTCCAGCCTAATGGGGTTGACGTGCGAGAAGACGGTCGAGCCTGTTTTGGTCTGGTCGGTCGAGGCGACGCCGGTGTCGGTCGGCGGGCCGAGGGTGGTGAAGGTCTGATCCTGGCCTTGGTTGGTGCCATTGGCGTTCCCTACGTCGAGGCGGAAGTGGTAGCTCGTGTTCGGCTGCAGGCCGGACAGGGCGGCGGAGACCGGGACCGGACTGGTGCCCGATCCGATCTGCGCGGCGCTCTGCGCGCACGGGACGGACTGCCCGTAGGTCGTGTCCGTCCCATACTCGAACTGACACGAGGAGACCTGAACCCCGTCGGGGTTGGTGGTCCCGCTCAACGTCGCCGAGGACGGCTGCACCCCCGTCGCCTGACCGGTGGTCACATCAGGGAGGGTCATGGCCGGCCCGTACTCATAGACCTTGCCGTCGCTGGGGTTAGAGACATAGGTGTCGTCGGTCGCAGACACGACCGCGATCCCGTGTCCGGGGAGGAACGAGATCGGGCTCGAGTCGCTCGCCGCGCAGCCGGAGAACGATCCGATCATGCAGGTCGACCCCCCCGGCTCGGCGACCTGGCCGGGCGCGGTGAAGTGGTAGTGGTCGATCGCGTTGTTTCCGGTCGTCGCCACGTACAGATCGCCGCTGGCCGGGTCGACCGCGATCGCGCTTGCGCTGGAGGTCGTCACCTGCCCCAGATCGATGTTGGCCGAGTTGAACTCCTCGACCGACCCATCGCCGTTGACCTTGAAGAAGTCGCCAGCGGTGTCGACCGCGACGCCGCTGGGGTTCGTTGGCCGCGCGACGGCGAAGTCCGAGCTGAACGTGCCGGCCTGGCTGAACACGAACTCCTGGCTGTTGAGATTCAGCACGAGCAGCCTGCCGGTCGCATCGACGGTGATACCCGCGAGCGTGCCGAAAGGCCCATCGGTCGCCGTGGAGCCGTTCAGCTGGCCGCCAGCGCCCCAGCTGGTGATCAGGTTGCCGCTGGAGTCGAACTTCGAGACCAGGTTGTCGCCGGTATCGGCCACGTAAACATCGCCGTGCGACGGTCCGCCTGAGTTATCGACCGCAACGAACGCGGCCGCTGTGAACTGACCAGGCGCTGAACCCGGCGTGCCGGCCACACACGTCAACACCGAGGAGCACGTATTGACACCCGGACCCCCGACATTTGCGCCGAACGCGAGTAGGAAATTACCCTGCGAGTCGAACTTCTCGATCCGATTGTTGCCGGTGTCGGCGACGTACACGTCGCCGTTGGACTGATCGATTGCGATCCCCTGCGGGTTCGACAGCGTGCCAAACGAGGTGATCAACGGGCGGCTCTGAGCGGCGAGCGCGGGCTCGGCCCCCAGCACGAGTAGCCCGAGCGTCGCCACCAGCACCAGCGTGCGCACCGACGTCGTGATCCGCTTGGTGCCGCGATGCACTGGTCGCACGCCGCTCTCCTCGGTCGGGGCTTCAAAGTCGCAGACCAATCTGCCTGAATGCGCACCACTCCCTGGAGCACGGTGCAGGGCGCCGAGCAGCGCGAAGCGACCGGTCTTCGATGCGGCGGCGGGCTTCGCGGTGTGCGCTGTGGGTCCGAACATCGGTTATCTCCTCCTGAGGGTGAACGACAAAGTCAGCACGGCGACTTGGTGGGTGCTGTAGACGTTCATACGGCCCTGTCCTCCGTGCGGGGGGCGGCGCCCAAGCGCTGCGCGACCCTGCGGCCGAGCGCCGTCAACGCCCACGCGTTGGACTCGCCGTGCGAATGGCCACGACCGCCGTTGCAGATCAGCCCGAGGCGATCGAGGCGCGCGAGCAGCTTCGATATCTGCCCCGCGTCGGCGACCCCGGCCCGTTCGGCGATCTCGCGGTTGCTGGCGCCGGGCGACTCGGCGACCGCGCCGAGCACTCGCAGCGTGCGGTAGGTCAGGCGCATCGGCAAGCCCGCGAGGGGGTCGGCCAACGGTTGCGGATCTCTCACCGCGGCCGGGTCCTTACCGCCGGATGACGAGGCTCGCGTCCCGCGCAACTCGCGCCGCGCCGCCGCCGCGCCGCGATAGGGCAGCGCGATCATTCCCATCAGCGGACCGAGCAGCTCGAGCAACGGCCCGGGGCGCTTGGCCTGCAGGCGCGTGTGGATAACGCTGAAGACGGCGCCGACGAGGCCCTCGCCCGTCAGCTCGGGCGGGCGCCCGGTGCCCTTGGCGCGCGCGCCGCCCGCGTCGAGCGTGGCGCCCAATCTCGCCATGACATCCGCGCGGCGGCGCAGCACGCGCGGTCCGGCGCCGAGGGCGTCGATGATCAACAGCGAGGCCACCTCGGGCCGCTCGTCGAGGAACGCGAGCAGCGCCGCCAGGCCGGCGCGGACCTGCTCGAGCCAGCCGCGCTCGCGCTCGTAGGAGCCGACGACGCTCTCAGCTGCCTGCCCGAGCACGTCATCGAAGACCGCGAGGAAGCAGTCTTCGCGGTCGGTGAAGATCTCATAGAAAGTGCGCCGCGAGACGCGCGCGCGATCGGTTATCCGCGCCACGCTCATGTGGCCGTAGCCGTGCTCGGAGACGACCGCGACGGCGGAGCGCAGCATCCGCGCGCGCTGCAACTCAGAGACTGCGATGCTCCCCCCGCGTCGCGCGGGAATGGAGGCGGGGCGGCGCCTGACGACTGACATCACGCGGCCCTCCCCCCGAAGAGGGTGGTGGTCCTACAGGATGAGGCCGTCAGGCCGTAGCCATACCTCTCCCCTCCCCCCCTGGGGGATCCCGGGCGGCGCGTCAGCGCCGAACGGAGGGGGTTAAGGCAATACCTTCCCCCTCCCCCTCCGGGGGACCCCGGGCGGCGCGTCAGCGCCGAACGGAGGGGGCCGGCCCTACGGGCCGAGAGAGAGAGAGAGAGAGAGAGATGCCTCGATGCCGAGGCATCTACCGACGGGCCCCTGCGGGCGCGCGGCGATCCCCGTCACGTCGGACAGCTCTGTACTCACGCGAACACAACCCCTCATCATTACGACCCGGCCCCTCTCCCAAGAGTCCCGAATTTGCGCTTTGAGTCGACCCGCAGGCACAACCCAAACCCGATCTATGGTGCCGGCTCCACACGGAGCCATGACAACAAGAACGTAGCGTATACACAAACCCATGTCAAGAGGGAACCAATAAAGTTTTTCTCGCCATTACCCCCCGAGATGCGCCCGCGGGGGAGCCGGGGGGCGATAATGCGCGCGTGCTCTCACGCGATCCAGCCACCGGCGAGCTGCTCGGCGAGGTGCCCGAGACGCCGCCCGCGCAAATCGACGCGGTGGTCGCGGGCGTGGCGCGCGTGCAGCCGCTGTGGGCGCTGCTGCGGGTGGTGGACCGCGCGCGCTATATGCGCAGCATCGCGCAGGCGATCGTCGACGAGTTCGACGGGCTGACGGAGACGATCGCGCGCGAGCAGGGGCGCCCGCGCGCGGAGGTGGCGACGCTGGAGCTGCTGAGCGCGATCGACGCGCTGAACTGGATTGCGCAGAAGGGCGCCGAGATCCTCGGCGAGCGGCGCGTGGGGACGCACCGCTCGCTGAGCGTCGCCGCGCGCGCGCGGGTGGCGTATGAGCCGTATGGCGTGATCGGCGTGATCGGCGCCGGCAGCGCGCCGTTCGCGCAGCCGCTCGGCCAGATCGCGGGGGCGCTGCTGGCCGGCAACGGGATCGTGCTCAAGCCCGCGCGCCGCGCCTGCCTGGCGGGGGAGGCGATCATGCGCGTGGTCGGGCGCGCGGGGCTGCCGGAGGGGCTCGTGGCGGTCGCGCACGGCGGTGCGCAGGTGGGCGTCGCGCTCGCGCGGGCGCCCGTGGGCAAGGTGCTGTTCACGGGCTCGCCCACGGTCGGGCGCGCGGTGGCGCGCGAATGCGTCTCGCGCGAGCGCGAGGTGACGGTCGAGCTCGGGGGCAAGGACGCGATGCTCGTGCTCGCCGACGCCGACCTCGCCAATGCGGCGGACGGCGCGCTGTGGGCGGGGTGCGCCGGCGCCGGGCAGGCGCGCGGGGCGGTCGAGCGGGTGTATGTCGCGCGCGAGGTCGCCGAGCCGTTCGTGGAGCGGCTGATCGCGCGCGCCCGGGCATACGCGGTGGGCGACCCCGCCGACCCACACATGCAGATGGGGCCGCTCGCCTCCGAGCGGCGGCGCGAGCACGTCGAGGAGCTGGTGCAGGACGCGCTCGCCCAGGGCGCAGAGCTGCGCTGCGGGGGGACGATGGACCCGCCGCGGGGGTGCACGGGGGCGTGGTACGCGCCCACGGTCGTGACGGGCGTCAGCCACGAGCTGCGGCTGATGCGCGAGCCGCTGGACGGGCCGGTGCTGGCGGTCATGACGGTGGACTCGGTCGAGCAGGCGATCGCGCTGGCGAACGACTGCGAGTACGGGCTCGGCGCGTCGGTGTGGAGCGCCGACCGCTACCGTGGGGCGCGGATCGCGCGCGAGCTGCACGCGGGCATGGTGTGGTGCAACGACCACCTGCCGGGGCCGACGCTGACGCGCGGGCCGTGGGGCGCCGCGGCGGGCGCGGGGCTCGGCAAGACGCTGGGCGAGGCCGGGCTGCGCGCGTGCGCGCAGGAAAAGCTGATCGTCTGGAGCGCGCCCGGGCTGCGGGGGCTGTGGTGGGGACCGTACGACGAGAGCACCGTGCGCGCGGCCCGCGCCGTGGCCCGGTTGCGCTCGGGGCGCGAGTCGGACCGCGAGCGCGCGTGGCGGCGGGGCGCGCCGGCGCTCGCGCGGGTGGGCGCGCGGATGCTGGGGCGGGGCCTGCCGCGATAGGGGCGCGAGCCCGCGGCTGCACTACCCTGTGAGCATGCCAGCCCAGGCCTACGCCGGCAAGGAGTGCGTGTGTCAGCTGCGCCGCGGCGTCTGCGATCAGAGCTGTGTGCGGGGCATGCTCGACACTCCCTTCTACATCGCCTGCCTGCGCCTCTCCGGGCGCCGCTGCGTGGTCGTCGGCGGGGGCGAGGTCGGGCTGGAGAAGGTCGAGGGGCTGCTGGCGTGCGACGGCGAGGTGACGCTGATCGCGCCCGACGCGCTGCCGGCGCTCGAGGAGTACGCGCGCGAGGGCTCGATCCGCTGGGAGCGCCGGCCCTACGCCGGGGCGGCGGACCTGCAGGGCGTGTTCATGGCGATCGCCGCGAGCGACGACACGGACGTCAACATCGCCGTCTACGACGACGCCGAGCGCCGCGCGATGCTCGTCAACGTCGTGGACGTGCCGCCGCTGTGCAACTTCATCCTGCCCGCGATCGTGCGCAGCGGGCCGCTGGCGATCGCGATCTCCACGGCGGGCGCCTCGCCGGCGCTGGCCAAGCGGATGAAGCGCGAGATCGAAGGCAGCTTCGGCGGCGAGTACGCGCGGCTGGCGATCCTGCTCAACGACGCGCGCGGCTGGGCCAAGGCGACGCTGCCCACCTACCAGGACCGCAAGGAGTTCTTCGAGTCGATCGTAAACGGCGAGCCCGACCCGATCGAGCTGCTGCGGGCCGGCGAGGAGCAGGCGGTGCGCGAGCTGATCGCGGCGGCGCAGGTCCGGCACGAGCCCCAGACCTCGGGCGTGTGATCGAGCTCGACGCGCTCGTTCGCCGCTACGGCGAACGCGAGGCCCTGAGCGATGTGTCGCTGTCGCTCGAGAGCGGGCGGACGCTCGTCGTGTTCGGCCCCAACGGCGCGGGCAAGACGACGCTGCTGCGCGTGCTCGCGACGCTGCTGCGCCCGCACGCAGGCCGCGTCGAGGTGCTCGGCTGCACCCTCCCCGACGAGGCCTGGCGGGCGCGCGGGCGGATCGGACTGCTCGCCCACGAGCCGCTGCTCTATCGCGAGCTGACGCCCCGCGAGAACCTGCGCTTTCACGCGCGCTTGCACGGCGTCGCCTCGCACAGGGTCGATGAGCTGCTGGCGAGCGTCGGCATCGACGGGCGTGCCGACGAGCCGTTGCGCACGCTCTCGCGGGGGACGGTTCAGCGGATCGCGGTCGCGCGTGCCGTGCTGCACGACCCCGAGCTGCTCTTGCTGGATGAGCCACGCGCGAACCTCGATCCCGCGGCGATCGAGCTGGTCGAGCCGCTGATCGGCGCCTCCTCGGGCCGCACACGCGTGATCTCGAGCCATGATCCGGGAGGCGGACTGGCCGAGGCGGACATCGTGTTGGGCCTGCACGACGGTCGCCCCGAGCTGCTGGGCGCGGCCGCCGATGTCGACTCCGACCAGATCGCGGGGCTGTACAGATGAGCACGCCCACCCCATCTCCAGATCCAGGGAAGGCCGGGCCACATGTGGCCCGGCCCGGGGACGTGCATGCACGTCCCCGTCCGTTGGCGCATGCGCCAACGGAGGAGGAGCCGCATGCGGCTCCTCCCGAGGCCGCACATGTGCGGCCTCGCCAGCCGGCGCATGCGCCGGCTGGAACATCATCAGCCTTTAAAAGGCATGTGCGGGAGGAGCTGTCTTCGGCGCATGCGCCGCCTGGAACATCATCGACAAAACCCGTGCCGGCCAAGACGGGACGGGTCGTGCTGGCGCTGCTGCGCAAGGAGTTGCTCGTCGAGCTGCGCACGCTGGAGTCCGTTCCGGGCATGTCGCTGTTCGCCGTCAGCACGCTCGTCGTGTTCCACTTCGCGCTTGCGCGCGCCACCGTCGAAGGCGACCTCGCCGCCGGCGTGCTGTGGGTGACGCTGCTGTTCGCGGCGATGCTCGGCCTCAACCGGCTGTTCGTCGCCGACGCCGAGCAGGGCGGGTTCGACGGCTTTCTGCTCGCGGCCGTCGATCGCAGCGCGCTGCTGGCAGCCAAGGCACTCGCGCTGCTCGCCTACCTGCTCGTGCTCGAGCTCGTCGCGCTGCCCGCGTTCGCGCTGCTGCTGCTCGGGCCCCCGCTCGGCCCGGCGCTCCCGGGCCTGCTCGCGGTGCTCGCGCTCGCCGACGTCGGGCTCGCGCTGATCGGCACGCTGATCGCCGCATTGGCGGTGCGCACGCGCGCGCGCGACCTGCTCGGACCGCTGCTGGCACTGCCGCTGCTCGTCCCGATCGTGATCGGCGCCGCCCGCGCCAGCTCGCCGCTGCTGAGCGCCGGGCACGCCGGCGCGCCCGCTGGACGCTGGCTCTTGCTGCTCGCGCTCTATGATCTGGTGTTCGGGCTGATCGCCTACGCCGTCTTCGACTTTTTGCTGGAGGACTGACTTGAACGGCCGGACCCTGCGCACGCTGAGCATCGCCACGGTCGCCGCGATGGGGGTGTCCCTGAGCCTGGTGTTCTTCTACGCGCCGATCGAACTCGAAGAAGGGCTCTTGCAAAAGATCTTCTACCTGCACGTGCCCCTGGCGATCGTCTCGCTCGGCGGTTTCGTGCTCGGCGGGATCATGGCGATCGCGCACCTGCGCACGCGCGAGGCGCGCTGGGACCTGCGCTCCTACGTGACGATCCACATGAGCCTCATCTTCGGCGTCGCCGTGCTCTTGACCGGCTCCATCTGGGCGCGCGGCTCGTGGGGGCACTGGTGGGTGTGGAGCGAGCCCACGCTCGTCTCGTTCTTGATCGTGATGCTGCTGTACGCGACCTACCAGCCGCTGCGCTTCGCGATCGAGGACCCCGAACGCCAGGCCCGCTACGCGTCGGTGTTCGCGATCGTCGCCGGCGCGTTCGTGCCGCTGAACTTCCTCGCGGTGCGCCTGGCCACCGCCTACCTGCACCCGCGCGTGCTCGGCGGCGCCTCCGGCCTGCCGCCGTCGATGGAGCTGACGTTCCTGGTTTCGCTGGCGGCGACGGCGCTGCTGTTCGCGACGCTGTGCTGTTATGAGCTGACCGCCAAGCGCACGCGCATGCTGCTGCGGGCGCGCAGCCGGATCCTCGGCTTTCAGTGATGACCCTACCCGTGGCGACAGCCCTCCCGGAAAACACAGGCGACGGCTACGTGGCGGCCGCCTACATCGTGTTCTTCGTAATCCTGCTGATCTACGTGGCGATCATGGCGCTGCGCCTCAGCCACGTGCAGCGCGACCTGCGCGACCTGCGGGCGCGCACGCAGGAGTCAACGCGAGACGGGACCCGGCAGGACGCAGCCGGACAGCCACGGGCATACGACGACCAGACGCGGGAGCGCGAGCCGGTATGAGCGAGCTGCTGGCGCTCGGCATCTCGCACAAGACGGCGCCCGTGGCGCTGCGCGAGCGGCTCGCGTTCACCGAGCCCCAGGCGCGCGAGTTCGCGCAGTCGGCGCTCGCCACCTCGGAGGTGCGCGAGGCGGTCGTGATCTGCACGTGCAACCGCACCGAGGTGTACCTCGTAGTAGGAGACTCGGTGCGCGCCGAGGGCGACGTGCTCGGCCTGCTCGCCCAGCGCGCGGACATCCGCCCGACCGAGCTCGCGGAGACGATCTACTCGCCGCGCAACTGCGACGCGGCGCGCCAGCTCTACCGCGTGACCGCGGGCCTGGAGTCGATGATCCTCGGCGAGGCCGAGATCCAGGGCCAGGTCCGGCGCGCGCACGAGTCCGCGCTCGCGGCCGGCGCCACCGGGCCGCTGTCCAACCGCCTGTTCGCCGCCGCGCTGTCCACCGGCAAGCGCGTGCGCTCGGAGACCGCGATCGGCGCCGGGCGCGCGAGCGTGCCCTCCGTCGCCGTCGACCTCGCGCAGAGCGTGCTCGGCGGCCTGACCGACCGCCACGTCGTGATCCTCGGCGCCGGCGAGACGAGCGAGCTGACCGCGCGCGCCCTGTCCGAGCAGGGCGCCGGCACGATCTTCGTCGCCAACCGCCACGCCGACCGCGCGCTGCACCTCGCCCAGCGCTTCGGCGGCTCGGTCGTCGGGCTCGACGGCCTGCCCGAGCAGCTGACCCGCGCCGACATCGTGCTCTCCTCGACCGCCTCCCCGCATCCGATCGTCGGCCGCGAGGAGCTCGCGCACGTGATGCGCGAGCGCGGCGCCCGCCCGCTGCTCTTGATCGACATCGCCGTCCCCCGCGACATCGATCCGGGCTGCGCCGATCTGCAGGGCGTCACCCTGTATGACATCGACGACCTGCAGGCCGTCGTCGCGCGCAACCTCGACTCGCGCGCGAGCGAGGTCCCGCGCGCGCAGGCGATCGTCGAGGAGGAGATCCTGCGCTTCGCCCGCTGGCTCGGCCAGCTCGACGTGCTGCCGACCGTCAGCGCGCTGCGCGAACACGGCGCCGCGCTGGTCGACCAGGTCCTCGCCGAGAACGACGGCCGCTGGGAGTCGGCCTCGCCGCGCGACCTCGCGCGCGTGGAGGCGATCGCGCGCGCGGTCTCCAGCAGGCTGCTGCACGAGCCCACGATCCGCCTGCGCAGCCACGGCGAGCGCGGCCACGCCAACATCGAGCTCGTGCGCGAGCTGTTCGGCCTCGGCGACGACGAGCCCGTCGACGCGCGAACGCCGTCCGCGGCCGACGCCGCGGACGAGATGCCGGACAACGTGCGCCCGCTCTCCCGCCCCGCCCGCGCCGGCGGCTCGGGCTCGTCCTGACGCATCGACTCCGGCAGCCGTCTTGACCCGGACACCCAACGCCCTGCGCATCGGCACCCGCTCGAGCGCGCTCGCGCTCGCGCAGACCCGGCTCATCGCCGAGGAGCTGGCGGAAGGCGGGCACGCACGCCCCGAGATCATGACCCTGACGACGAGCGGCGATCGCGCCGGCGCAAGCGGCGGCGACAAGTCCCGCTGGGTGGACACGATCGAGGAGGCGCTGCTCGCGGATGAGATCGACCTGGCCGTGCACTCCGCCAAGGACCTCCCCGGCGAGCTCGCCGGCGGCCTGACCCTGCTGGGCGCGCCCGCCCGCGCCGCCGTCGAGGACGTGCTGTGCTTCGCGCCCGCACCGTCGGCGCGCGGCGGCGAGGACGGCGACGGGGACGTCCATGGCGCGGACGGCGGCGACGACGAATACGACGGCGCACCGAAAGGAGCGGACGGACTCGCCGTGGGCGCCCGCGTCGGCACGAGCAGCATCCGCCGCGCCGCCCAGCTGCGCGCCGCGCGCGCGGACCTCGACGTCGTCGCGATGCGCGGCAACGTCGACACGCGCCTGCGCAAGCTCGCGGAGGGCGAGCTCGACGCGATCGTGCTCGCCCGCGCCGGCCTGCAGCGGCTCGACCGCGAGGACGCGATCGACGCCGTGCTCAACCCCGCCCAGTTCGTGCCCGCGCCCGGCCAGGGCGCGCTCGCGCTCGAGGCCCGCGCCGGCGATGACCGCGTGCACGAGGCGGTCGCGGCGATCCTCGACGCCCACGCCTCCGTCTGCCTGCAAGCCGAGCGCGCCCTCGCGAGCGCGCTCGGCGCGAGTTGCCACACGCCGCTCGGCGCGCACGCCGCGCCCGCGGGCTGCGGCTGCCTTACGCTGCGCGCGTGGGTCGGCCTGCCCGACGGCTCGGCCTGGGTCGCGGACGAGCTGCTGGGGGGCTTCTATGAGCCGGCCGAGCTGGGAGCGCGCGTGGCCGAGCGCATGACCGCGACCGGGGCGCGGGAGCTGCTGGCGCGGGCGGAGGAGATGGCGGCGGGTGTCGGCGCCTGATCCAGCGACGAACGGCGCCGTTGGAGTAGGGCCGGCGGGCAAGTGATGAGCGCTCGCGTCCGCCTCGTGGGCACCGCCCCCGGCGAGCCTACGGGAGCAGGTGGAGAGCCTCGACGTGCGCGGGGCGCAGGAGGCTGAAGTGCCTGTGGTCGAGCGTGGCGAGCCGGCTCTCGCCGAGCCTCTCCACGAGCGCGAGGACGCTTGCGTCGACCACGCCGAGCGACTGATCGGCGTATTGCGTCTGGATCTCACGGCAGCGCGCCAGATCGGCCGGCGTGGCAGTCTCGAGCCGGTACGCGCCGGCGAGCAGGTCTTCGAGGAAGGAGATCCACGCGCTCGCGCCAAGGCGCTCATGACACCAGTAGTCGAGCTCGGCGAGCACGAGGATCGGCACGACGAGGTCCTCGGCGGTCTCGCTCAGCAGGCCGGCGCAACGGTCGTGATCGGGGTCGGCCGCGTCGAGCGCCGCCAGCAGCGGCCCCGTGTCGAGCACGAGCGCCATCTACGACGGCGTATGGGCGATCGGCTCGCTCGTCAGCTCGGCGGCGGAGAGGCCGTCTGTCGATCGCGCGACGCCAAGACGCGGGCGGCGAGCGGCGTGCAGAGCGCTCGCCTTCTCCTCGATCGCTTCCGCCAGGATCGCCGAAAGCGAGACGCCGCGCCTGCGCGCCTCGGCCTCGAGCGTGTCGAGCGAGCCGCGCCTCGCGGCTACGGTCGTGCGCCGAACGTCAGTACTCGCACCCCGGTTCATGAATCATGATTCTAGCATCGTATGAGGACGGACGCAGCCCCAACCTGGCCCGACACGCCTGGTCGCCGAGGAGCTGGGGGCGCCGAGATCGGGTTGTGTGTTAATCTGTGGCCATGCGACTGCACATAAGCCTCGATGATGACCTCGTCCAGCAACTCGACCAGCGCGTCGGCAGGCGCCGTCGCAGCGCGTTCATCGGCGAGACCGTCCGCCGCGCGCTCGACGACGAGCGCCGCTGGGAAGACATCGAATCCGGTATCGGCGCGCTTGCGGACGGTGAGCACGAGTGGGATCCAGATCCCGCTGCTTGGGTCGCGGCGCAGCGCCGTAGCGATCCCACGCGTGTCGGGTAGCGCTTGCTGCTGCTCGACACGACAGTCCTGATCGACGTATTGCGAGGAAGGCCCGCCGGCGAGCGGGTGCGAGACCTGCATCGAGAAGGTCAGGCGCCATGGATATGCGCCGTGAACGTCGAGGAGGTCTTGCGCGGCGCCGCCGCACGCGACGAGGCGGCGACGGTCCGCTTTCTCGAGGGGCTTCACCTCGCTCCGCTCGGACGGAGGGAGGGTGAGCGCGCGGGACGCTGGCGCCGTGACTATGCACGGAGGGGCATAACGCTCGGCCAGGGCAACTGTCTCATAGCCGCGGCCGCCGTGGGCATCGACGCCCGCTTGGCCACCGGCAACCCCGAGCACTTCCCCATGCCCGAGCTCGCTGTCGAGCACTGGCCGGTGGGCGAGTGAGCGGACGCGTGTATCTCGTCGGCGCCGGTCCCGGCGATCCCGGCCTGCTGACCGCGCGCGCGCTGGAGCTGATCGCGGCGGCCGACGTCATCCTCTACGACCGCCTGATTCCCGCGTCAGCGCTCGACGACGCGCGCGCGGACGCCGAGCTGCTGTTCGTCGGCAAGCAGGGCGGCGGCGCGTCGGTGCCTCAGGAGCAGACCGAGGAGCTGATGATCGCCCGCGCCCGCGCCGGGCGCACGGTCGTGCGCCTGAAGGGCGGCGACCCGTTCGTGTTCGGCCGCGGGGGCGAGGAGGCGCTGGCGCTGCGCGAGGCCGGCATCCCGTATGAGATCGTCCCCGGCGTCACCGCGGGCGTCGCCGCCGCCGCGTACGCGGGCATTCCCGTCACCCACCGCGGGCTCGCGAGCGCCGTCGCGCTCGTCACCGGCCACCAGGACCCGGGCAAGGACGTGGTGGACGCCGCGCTCGACTGGCCCGCGCTCGCGGCGTTCCCCGGCACGCTCGTCTTCTACATGGGCGTCCGCGCGCTGCCCAACATCGCGCAATCGCTGGTCGACGCCGGGCGCTCCGCCGAGGAGCCCGCGGCGATCGTCGAACGCGGCACGCTCCCCGGCCAGCGCACCGTCGTGGGCACGCTCGCCACGATCGCCGACGTAGCGCGAGACCAGGACGTGCGCGCCCCCTCCATCACCATCGTCGGCCCCGTCGCCGCGCTCGCCGGCGAGCTCGCCTGGCTACCGCCATCGCCGCTGGCCGGGCTGACCGTGGCGGTCACCCGTGCGCGCGCCTCCGCCAGTGGTCTGGCGCGGCGGCTGGAATCGCTCGGCGCCCGCGTCGTCCAGGCGCCCGCGATCCGCACCGTGCCGCTGCCCGGACCCGCGCCCGACCTCGCGCGCTACGACCTCCTCTGCCTGACGAGCCCAGTGGGTGTGGATGCGCTGTTCGCGCGCCTGCGCGCCGATGGCCGGGACGCCCGCGCGCTGGCCGGCACGCGCGTGGCGGCGATCGGCCCGGGCACAGCGCAGGCGCTCGCGGCGCACGGAATCGTCGCAGACATCGTCCCCAAGCGCGCCGTCGCCGAGGGGCTCGTCGAGGCGCTCGTCGACCTCGACCCGCCCGTGCACCGCGCGCTGATCGCCCGCGCGCGCGAGGGACGCGACGTGCTCCCCGACGCGCTGCGCGCGCGGGGCGCCGAGGTGGACGTGCTCGCGCTGTATGACACGCTCGCCGAGAACCCGCCCGCGCACGTCCTTCAGGAAGCCCTCACGGCCGACTACATCACGTTCACCTCCGCCTCGACCGTGCGCTTCTTCCTGGAGGCCATCGCCGGAGCCGCGCTCTCGCCGGACACGCGCATCGTCTCGATCGGCCCGATCACGAGCGCGGCGCTGCGCGAGCACGGGCTGGAACCGCACGTCGAGGCCTCCGTTCACGACATCGACGGTCTCGTCCAGGCGCTGCTCGCGGACGCCACGGCACCCTGAGCCAACGACATCCCAAGCGTCGGCTACGGTGCCACCGATGAAGCCGCGGAAGCGACTCATCGAGCGCTACGATCTGAAACTGGAGAGCAAGGCATGAGCGACTATCACATCAACGTCTTATACAGCGACGAGGACGGCGGCTACGTAGCGGACATCCCGGACCTCGACGCGTGCTCGGCGTTCGGTCAAAGCGCCGAGATGGCCCTGGCCGAGGTGGAGATCGCCAAGGACGCCTGGCTGACCGCCGCGCGCCAGGACGGCCGTCCAATCCCCAAGCCTCGCTACCGTCCGGCGATCTACGCCCGGTAGGGTCAATCCTCGCTCTCGCGGACGCCGCGCCGGCGTCCTGGGTTCTCGCTGATGGTTTGGCGCGCTCGCCGTCAAGCTCGAGGATCAGCGCGAGCAGTCGAAGTCGATGCCATCTTCGAGGGTTGCCTCCCAGAGGCGCCTCTCCTGTTCGGCGATGGGATCGCCGACTTCCGCCAGGACGGCCCGGCGCTCGGACTCGAAGATCGCCTCGAGCTCCCGTTCGCGCGCGTCCTACCTACTTCTTGTGGCGCGCCGGCCCGTATCGCTTCTCGGCTTTCCGCCTGCACGCGGCGCGCTTGCGGTTCGGCTTCTTCGCGCACGCCCTGAGCGCGCGCGCGAGCTGCTGGGCGCGGGTGAGCGTCCTGGGCGTGACCTGCGCCGTTTCGGTTGGGAACGCGATGGGCGGGATCGGGATCTGGGCGAGCAGCGGAGGCAACGTGAGCACGGCGGGTAGGCCTTCGGTTGTGAAGGTGGCGGGGGCGCCGACGGCTTCGCCGTAGCCGCCGCGGATGACGATGCGGTAGGCGTACGTGCCCCCGGGTTGAAGGCCGCTCAGCGCCAGCGTCTCGGTCACGGGCGTCGTGGAGGCGCCCGTGGGGCCGGAGAAGACGACACCGAACTGCGTTCCCGAGCCGGCGGAGACACCGAGCTCGAAGATGTAGTTCGCGGGCTGCCCGTCCGGGTTGACGGCCCCTGAGATGACGGCGCTGGTGGACGTCACAACACTAGCGGAGCCCGTCGCTGCGCTCACGGTGGGTACCGCGGCGGTGGTGAAGCTGCCTTCGAGGCCGGTGGCTTTGCCGCCGACGGTCTTCCCGGGTTCTTCTTCGAATTCGTTGTCCGCGACCAGGCGGTAGCTGTAGGTCGTGGACGGCGCGAGACCCACGAGCTCCTGGGTCGAGCTGATTACCCCAAACACCGAGGAGACTTCTTCTGGTGTGCTCTGGACCGTGGTGCAGCTTGCGAGGGTGGGGCAGGCGCCGTATTCGAAGTGGTAGTGCGTGGTTATGTGCTCGGGGTTCACCGACGCATTCAGAACCACCGACTGCGCCTTGACGAACGATGCGCTCGGCTGCCCGGGGATCTGTGGCGCCGCGATCTGTGTGCGGAACGCCACCTCTTCGCCGTGACCCTGCACTTTTTCGCCGTTGACTTGCGCTTCGACGGCGACCCGGTACTGGTATGCCTGGTTGGGCACAAGCCCCGTGAGCTGGGAGGAGATCGGTGCGAAGACTTCGCCTTCGCCTTCGAAGGCGACAGAGGTCAGCGACCCGAGCGCCTGGGTCGTACCATACTGGAAGAAGCCAGTGGCGGGCACCCCGTCCGGATTTATTTCCCCGCACGCCTTAGCGCTTATCGTTGTGACTTCGCTGACCGCGCACGTACGCGCTTCGGGGAACACAATCGGCGCGTACGCTTCCACTTCAGAGGCGAAGGTCTCGACGACATACACCTTATCCGAGGCGGCGAACGCCAGTCCAGGGCTGGACATTTCGCCGGAGGGGGGCGAGAATTCGCTGATCTTTACGCCCGAGGCGCTGTAGAGCACGCCGTGCCCCACGCCTTCTTCTGCCTCGGTGATCCCGACGCGTCCGTGCGGGTCAAGCGCAATACCTCTCACACCCAAGCTCGATTCGTCGATCACCTGCGGTTGCAGCACACCACTCGAATTGTACTCGTGCACACCCGGGACTTCGCTGTCGACCACGAGCACGTTACCCGCAGGATCGACTGCCACCCCGGTTGCCTTACCGGTCGCCGAGAGCGCCGCCAGCGAGACTTCGCCCGCCGGTCCACCAGAGGCGTTGAACTCCTGTACGCGAGCGTGATCACCGACGTACAAAAGGTCTTTTGGACCGCCAACAGCAAGCTGGTCCCCGTACCAAAATTCAAAACTGAACGCGCCAGCTTCGCTGTCAGCTTCAGCCGCAGCGAACGTCCTCAACGTCGCGCCTACGCAGGCTTCACCTGCAACGCAGAGGTTACCTTTGGTGGTTTCGTTGACTTCCTTGCCGATCTCCAAAACAAACTGGCCGGCGGCGGTGAACTTCTGGACACGCTGAGCAAGCGCGAATTGCCCGCCACTTCTACCGAAAACGGTGTCAGAGACATACACATCGCCGCTCGCCGGATCGACCGCTATACCAGCTGTGGCGCCGAACTGTCCAGGCGCTGCTCCTTCCACGCCGGCCTGACACACATCGCCAGATGCGGCAGTGCAGACGTTACGTTCGGCCTGTAGCGCGGCGGCTTCGACCTTGGTCCTGTTGACATCCCAACCAAACATGCTCACGAACGCTCCGCCGGCGGTGAGCTCCTGGACACGATCGTTGCTTCGGTCGGCGACGTAAACGTGTTCGAAGCTCGCGCTCGCTGGATCGGCATTGACCGCAACACCAACAGCATTAAAGAACCCTCCGGCTCCGCTGTTTTGCGTTCCGCGCTGGCATTCTTCGTTGACCGTGCAGACGTTCGCGCCGGTCTTGTTGACTTCCCAGCCAAAATGGCTTGAGAGCAGAAACTTGTTCGGGAGGGGAGCTGCGGTCGCCGTGGTCGCGGTGAGAGGCACGAGCATGCAGGCCATCGCGGCCGCCAGCAACGACGCACGGAGCGAGACTGGGGTTCTCATCGGTGTTTGCCCGCTTTCCTGCTAGATCCGGCTTTGGCGCGGTGTCGGCGGGTGCTTTTGGCTTTGGTGGTGCAGCCGGTGATTTGGATGTGGGTGGTTTGCTTCATGACGGCGCCGTTTTGGGCGAGGAATTCGGTGGGCATGTTCAGGGTCGCCGGCTTGATGGTCTTGCTGGTGACGGTTCTGTGGATGGTGCGCCCGTTGGTGTGCAGGGTGACTTTGCGCCTGAACGTTGCCGTGCTGGTGAGGTTGCAGAGGTTGGTGTTGGCGGCGAGGGCGCTGTAGGGGCCTTGGGGGAGGTAGAGCTCGAAGCTCGAGACGGGGACGTCCGGCACCGTCTTGAAGGTGGTTGAGGTGATGCCGTGTTTGTCGATGAACGTCGTGCCGGTCAGGTCGACGCGGACGCCGTCGCCCTGCAGCACCGCCACCAGGGAGGGGAATGCTTCGCCGCCGTGGGAGACGAAATAGACGGGTCCCGACAGCGGGACCGGCAGCAGGGGGGTTGTGGAGCGCACGATCCCGATGATCGACGCGGCCGGGCAGTTCGCGGGGTTCGCCTCGAACGTGGCCGCCAAACAGGCCTTCTGCAGGGTGGTGAGCCGTGAGGGGAGCTGCTTGGGCAGTTCGACTTTGACGTAGCTGATGTTCGCCTCGCCGCCGGCTTTGAACGGCGGGTAGGTGACCTTCGCGTCGAGGCTCGCCCCGGCCTGTTTGCTCGTCCTGCCGCTGGTGGAGACCGTGAACTGCGGTTTGAAGTCAAGGCTCCTGCAACCCCCCGCGGCGAACGGGCTAGCCACGTTCGCCGCCGCGTTCTGGGACCCGGAGATCACGGCGGTGATCTGCTGCTGGTTGCAGTTGGTGGGGTTGAACATGAACCCCGGCCGGTCGACGTTGACCGTGATCCGTTTCAGGCGGAGGGGGACGCCGAAGAGGATCTGCGGGATCGCATGCGGACCCGTTTCATCGGCGGTGATCGTCAGCGTGCTGTTCACCGGGTCAACTGCGATCCGCGCCCGCACCACGACCAAACCGAGGTTGAAGGGCCCCGCGACGGCGTTCGTGACGATCGACAGGCCGAACGGCGCGCCCTGATAGCTCTTCGTGAGGTAGACGTTCCCGGAGATTTCAAACGGGTGCGAGCCCGCGCCCGACGCGACCGTCGTCGTGCCGATCCTCGAGGATTCTGGGCAGTGGCCGCTGTCCGCGAGGGGTTCTTCGCACAAGGGCACACTGGAGAGCATCCCCAGCAGGCCGGGTGGGGTGTGCACCTGGATGCCCTTCACGAACTGTTCACGATCCTGGCGGGTCAGGTTCAGCGTGAACGCGCTGAACGCGCCCGCCTGCGGCGAGACCGTGCCCGCCGTGAACCCCGGGGCGAACGGCAGCGTCGGGCAGGCCGTCGCCAGACCATCCCCGGCGAGGTCGACGTTGAAGAACGACGACGGCGTCGCATCCGCCGTACCCGCGACCAACAGGCCTTCCGGGGTCGTTCCAGGGGAGCTCCACGGCGTCAGATCCGTCGTCGTCGTCGCCGGCCCGCACGTCGGCGGGTTATCAAGCGGCGCCCTCGGCCCGCCGTTCAGATGGACCTTCAGTTCGCTGAACGGCGTCTGCGGGTTCTCCAAGAACTTCGTCGTCAGCTGGCCCGTCGCGGGGTTCGCCTCGACGAACCCATGGGCCTTGATGTTGATCCCCTCGTTCGCGAGCGGCCCCGTGCCACCCAGTTCCAGATACAGCTGATACAGATTCCCATCCAACGCATCCTGTTCGGTACACGCCACCTGGCCCGCGCCGCCACACTTGGGCCTGGCCAGATACACGTGCCCCTTGACCGGTTCGGGCAACAGCGGCGTGATCGCTTCGGCCATCCCCACCGTCGAGGCGGCCGGGCAATGACCTGGTGCCAGCTGCAGTTCCCCAGAGAGCCCTTCTTCTTCGGATTCCCTGCCCTCGAAGTTGATCCCCGAAGCGCCCGCTTCGTCACAAGCCTGGATTCCGTCCACGATCCCCGGGCTGATCGAGAGGCCCTCGGGCAGCGTCACGACCGCATCGCGCAGATGCGGCGTCGCTTTTGCCGCCGGCTGCTCGCTCTGCGGCACCTGCAGGTTCACACCCAACCCCACCGGCGCGTCCGCCACCAACGTATCCGGTTGCACTTCGAGCGTCGGCTCAAACGACAACAGGTTACAACCCGTCAAGGCCGGCATCGTCGTCGTCGCTTCCGCATAACCCTTGTAACGCCCTTCACGAACACTCCCCGGTTCCTGCCACGAATCGGCACGTAACGTCGCCCGCAACGGACCCCCAGAACAATCCGAACCCAACGACAAAAACGACACCGGCGACACACCCGCAGGCTTGAAACCCGTACCTTCAATACATTGCAGCGGTTCGGGGGAAGCTTTTTTGTCGCAGCGCCGCCCCCGCAAAGCTTCGTGGCTCGGATCCGCCGGCACGCCCCAAAACGTCAATTCGAACCGAACGAGCGAAACCAGCGGGATCGCGTTGCTGGCGATCGTAAGCCGGTATTCCTTCTTACGCGTCGCAGGGTTCTCCGTGCGCACAAGATGCGCCGTCAGCAGCAGGGTATATCCGACAGAAAGGTCCAACGCGAACTCTGCCGACTCCCCGGCCGAGGGCACAACGTTGATGATCGGGCCTAGCTCCAGCTTCCCGGTCTGACCGTCCGTGATCAGAAACCATCCGATCTGTGTGTCGGGCGGACACAGATGACGTTCCTGTGTAAGCAGCGAAAGCGGGCAGCGCGGCGTAGCCTGCGGATTACCCAACAAGCCAACCGGTAGTTCGGCGACAGCGTCCTTAGGATCCCGGGTAGGGCTCACATACGTGATGCCTTCTGCGTTCTGCCCCAGTAGTTCGCTTGTGAATTCGCCCGTGGTGGTCAACGACCACGGGTGGCCGCCAGCTTGCGTGAAGGCATACGGCTTGTTGACGAATTCCAAGCCTATCTTGCCATCTTCACCAATGACCGGTCGTTCTTCGGTGGCTTCGATTGTCTGCATCGTGAAGTTCGTGATCCCAAACGGCTTCGCTTCAGCTGCACCGGCCGAGCCTGGGAGCATGAGAATCAGGGCGCAGGCGGATATCGCTACGAGAGCCGCCATCCAGTGCAGAAAACGACTGGCGAGGTGCGGGGTTAGGCGGACACGCATGGCTACTTGATCCCCCTGCGACTTGCCCTTTTGCCTTGTCGTTTCAGCTTGGGCTTGACGCATCTGCCTTTCCTCTTCACGTAGCCTTTCCGGCAGCGCGCGGACTTGGTGCTCGCGTGAAGGGTTGTGCTCGCATTAGACGCTGTGTTCGAGGCGGGGGCGAGGATGTTCTCGCCGGGAGCCTGCGCGGCGCTACCGGGTACGAGCAGCGGCGCGGGGTTCGTCAGCGGTCCCTGGCACGCGTCCCCATCACACGGTTGTGGGGGCGCTGGGACCGGTGGGAAGCCGCCGTTCAGGCGCGCGTCGTAGACGTCGGGCTCTTCGTTGGTGTCCTGCGGCACCAGACCCTGCGCGGTCACGAAGAACACATCGTTCCCCGACGTGGAAATCACGACGTCTTCCACAGGTGCGGGTCCGCTTCCGCCGGATATCAGCGAGACGCTCCCTTCGCCGCCCCCGCGGGTTTCGTGCCATTCGTACACGTTCGCGAGGCCGTTGCTCGCGGAGGGGGACAATGGCTCGGCGGAGATGAACACGATCCGCGAGCCGTCTTCGCTGATCGCACGATTGTCCATTTCAAACTGTTCTTTGTTCGGCCCCCCGAGATGGCCCGGGCGGATCGTCGCGCCAAGCGCCACGCCCTGTTCGTTCAGGATCGTGCGGTTCCCGTTGTCGTCGAACCCGTTTTCGCCGCCCGAGACACGATCAAGCCGGCCCGTCGCCGCGTCATACCGGTACACATCACGCGCCACGTTCGAATCGCTCGCGAGCAGCTGCGCGTAGGTCGCGAACACCAAGAACCGGCCGTCGCCGCCCGCCGTCTGCGCCTCGGCTTCAGGCAGGTAGGTCCAGAGAGTCGAGTCGGTGCCCGTAGGGCTCGGACACCGAGCATCTTCCACAGCCCCCGACATTCCGGCCCCAGAGCAAAGACCACCGACGAATCCGGTCGTCCCGGTGTTGGCGTCATACACATACAGGTTGGCCGCGCCAATCTGGGGCACAGGACGACCTTCGCCTTCAAGCACCCCCCGCGCGGCACCCGTGAGCAAGTCGCCGCCCGCGACGAAATACACCCGCGATCCGTCAGGCGCGACCCGCACGACTCCCTGCACCGCCGCCGCCCCGCCCACGCTCGGGTCGTGCGAGACCTGCCTCAGCGACGTCACTTCCCGTTCGGCCGCGCCGCACCCGGGCTTGCCGCTCGGACAACCGACGTTCGCCAGATACAGATCGTTCCCAGAGTCTTTGTCTTCCCCCGTCAACGGAGCGCTGGTCGTGAAATACACGTTCGAGCCGTCCTGCGACGCGCCCGCAAAATCGGCGCTCGCCCGTGCTAGGGCGCCTTCACACGGCACTTCCCCAGCCACTTTTCCCGCGCCTTCCCCGACACAGCCGCCAAACGGCTGGCCCGCTTCCAACGGCCTCGACACTTCAAGCGTCCGCGACCCACTAAGACGCACAAACAATTGATGCGGCAATTCGTACCCAAAGCGCTGCCCGCTTGTCTGTAGACAGACGGTGAAGAACACCTCACCACCATCCGCACTCACCGCATTGAAGGCACTATCCCCATACCCCGCCGGCGTGTACTTGTCCGCGCCGATCGTCGTATTGCACGCACGGCTGATCAGCTTCGCTCGGTTGTTCCGTCCCACAAGCGCCAATGAGCTCGCGCCGCCGTCACAGCCACGATCGAACTCGTAAAGCTCGCTCGGCGCCCCGACGGCTTCGTCCACGAGAGGTTCGTTTCCGTCGCTGAAAAGCAGCGTATGACAGAACCCGGCGCTTGAAGCCTGGACCGCGCGCGGAGTGACCTGGGTTGCCGTGGCTGGTGGTTTGATCGCTCCGATGCGGTTCCAGCCCGGCTCGGAATCCGGTAGGGCTGTCGGGTGAAGCAGAAGGTCTATTTCATTTGGTTGGTTCGCCACGTTAACGCCGGGGAGACCGAGCCCAAGGACCAGGTCCAGCGACGGACTCACGTCACCCCGCGGCAACGGCAGCAGCGAGACCGGCGGCATTGAGGGGACGGTCGACCACCCGGACCCAGCACGGCGTGCAAGGTAGCCAAAGCCGTTGAGAGCTGTTAGACCTCCAGGCGCGTCCAGGAAATGTCCCCCTGAGTAGAAGGCGACACTTTCCCCGTTCGTCGACACCGCTTCAATGAGCGAAGCGCCGAACCCCCCGGTGTACACCGGGCTCACCATCTCATACACACGGCCCCCGGAGAGACCGAGGGCGGGCGCGGCCGTTAGGACCGTGGCGGACAGTACGACGAAGGATACAAGCGCGCACACGCGCGACCCGGCATTCGCTCTCTTCGGACGCATCACGACGAGACCTCCCCGTTGTCGTGCGCATACCCGCCGATCGCTTGGGTCACCTGCACGCCCCTGTCAGTCAAACGCCACGCGTTGCGCTCACCGCGCGAATGCCCCGCACCGGTGTTGTGCAGCAACCCCAGGCGCTCCAGGCGCGCCAGGAGCTTCGAGACCTGTCCCTGGTCTGAGACCCCCGCGCGCTCGGCGACAAGGCGATTGCTCACACCGGGCTCTTCGGCGACGACCTCCAACACGCGCGCGGTGCGATAAGTCAGACGCATCGGGATGTCCGCCAACGGGTCCTCGCGGGAGACCCGCACGGCGCGCCGCGTCCGCGAGGACACGACCGGAACCAGACCTGGCGCAGGCAGCGCCCGCTCGCGCCGAGCCGCCGCAGGCCCCAGGTACGGCAGCACGATCAGGCTCATCAACTCCCCCAAGAGGCCACTCAGCGGCTCGCGCTCGCGCGCCAACAGACGCTTGTGGAGGATCGCGACGGCCGCGCCGACCAGGCCCTCCGCGGTCAACGGCGGGACCTCCGCCGCACGCGCGATCGCGCCACGACCCTCCTCCAGGACCGCCGCCAAACGCCCGAACAGCTCCTCGCGACGCTCCAATACCCGCTGTCCTCCGCGCGTGCCCTGAACCACGCACACCCGCGCCAGTTCGGGCTCACGATCGAAGAAACACAGAATCGTCCACAACCCCGCGCGAACGCGCTCACGCCAGGGCAACTCGGTAAGACCCGCGACAGCCAGCTCGCGCTCGACCCGCCCGGCGGCGTCCTCCATGACCGCCAAAAGGCAATCCTCGCGATTCTCGAACAGGTCATAGAACGTGCGCCGCGAGATACGCGCACGCGATGTGATGTGCGCGACCGACGCGCGCGCATAACCCAACTCCTCGACCGTCGCCACAGCCGCGCTCAGCAACCTTGCGCGCTGCATCTCAGACACCTGCACCCGCGGCGAGACTGCGCCATCGCGCGCGCGCCGCTTCAAAGCGTCACGCCGCGCGCCGATCCTCGCCGCCGCCCGCGCGCGCGAAACCGGGGCGGGAACGGTGGAGCCACGCCTGGTCGGCCTAGCGGGCATCGCACACCCCCCGTGCGACGCGTGGGCGGCGCCCTGCGCGCGCGTGTGCGAATCGCGACCGCTGCGCTGGGGCGAAAGCCGGATTCAGCCCGTCACCGACCAACCCTCGCGAGCGCCGCGCAGGATGGGGAAGATCGGCTGCTAGACGAAGGGTGCTAGCAGGACAAGAGAGAGAGAGAGAGAGAGAGAGATGTGTCAGCGCTGCTGACGCATCTACCTACGGGCCCATACGGGCGCGTAGCCACTCCCATCACATCCGTCCCCAACGAACTCATGCGTGAACGACCCCTCTTCATGCGATCCGGCACCTCTCCCTTTACTGCCATCCTCTGCTAAAGCGCTTGAAACCGATCCAGTGGACCTATGCCCCAAACCCGACCTATCGGTGCCCGGCAGCCCACCGTGGGATGCCATGACACGAACAACATAGACCCTGCGGGCTAAGTTGTCAAGGGGCAATCGAAATTAACGCATGCGCACAGCCGACAGGTGCGGTAACCGGCGCCGACAGCGGTGGTCGGTGAACCGGCTCCCCGGGTTTCCCAAAAGAAAACGACTTGGGAGTACGCCCGCGACGTGCCAGCATCGTGAAGCATGTCCCCATCGCTCGGCCACCCCCGCCTGCACCTGCGCAGCACCGACTCGACCAACGACCGGGCGCGCGCGCTGGCGATCGCCGGGGCGCCGCACGGGACGCTCGTCACTGCCTCCGCGCAGACGGCCGGGCGCGGCCGTCAGGGGCGGCGCTGGTCCGCGCCGCCGGACAGCTCGCTGCTGATGTCGCTCGTGTTGCGGAATCCCCCACCGCTGCTGCCGCTGATCGCGGCTGTGGCCGTCTGCGACGTCGCCGGCGATGAGGCCCGGGTCAAGTGGCCCAATGACATCGTCGTCGTCCACGCGCCGGGGGAGGGCACCACTACCAGCGCGGGGGACCTCGCCAAGCTCGCGGGCATCCTCGCCGAGGGCCGTCCCCAGGAAGGCTGGGCGCTGCTCGGCGTCGGCCTGAACGTCGCCGTGCGCCTGCACGAGCTGCCCGCCGAGCTGCGGGCCACGGCAGCCACGCTGGGCGAGTCCCCCGACGCGATCGAGCCGGCGCTCGCGCGCCTGCTCGCCGCGCTCGACCGGCGCCTGGCCGAACCGACGCAGGAGCTGCTCGCCGCCTACCGCGCGCGCGACGCCCTGCGCGGGCGGGAGATCGGCTGGTCCGGCGGGCACGGCCGCGCCGAGGGCATCGACGGCGAGGGCCGGCTCGTGGTCGCCCTGCCCGGCGGTGGGGGCAACACGACGCTCGACGCGGGCGAGGTCCATCTGACGAGCTCCTGACTCCCCCGTGCAGGCGGACCTGGGTCGCGCCCGGCGTCGCTACTCCTCGGCGTGCTCCAGCGCCTCGGCGACGTTGCGATCGAGCTTGCCCTCTTCAGCGGGCGCGAGACCGCTGCCGTTCGCGCTCGCAGGTCCCGTCGCCGTCCCGCTCGTCAGCGCCTCGTCGAGCACCGCCTCGCTCGGCGCTTGGCCTTGCTTGCCGCCTTTGCCCGTGCCGCCACGCCGCCTGCTCGAGGACTTCGGCGCTGCCCGCTCGCCCGCGCTGTTCGCGCTGCCGGCCTCATCCTGAGGATCGCCGTCCGTCACCGTGGCCGCGGTCGCCGCGCCGTCCGCGCCGCTTGCGCCGCTTGCGCCGGGGGCTTGCGCACCAACACCCTTGCCGCGCTTGCGCCGGTTGTTGCGGGCGCGGCGTTTGGGGAAGTTGCGCAACAGCTCGCGCGCCAGTGCCGGCGGCTTGCGCGCCATCCGCGTGCGCGCGCCGCGCAGCGCCTCCTCGGCCTCGGGCGTGTGCGCGAGCGCGGCCGCCAAGAGCGCCGCGGCCAGGCGCCGGTCCTGCTTGCGCGCCGCGTGGATCAGCCGCCTCGCGTTGCGCGCGTGCGCGCCGCCGGAGGAGTTCACGAGCAGCCCCAGGAGGCGCTTGGTCTCCGGCCAGCGCTGCACGGCGTACTCCTCGTGGACCTCGCGCGTGTACCCCGCCAGCCGCCAGATCCAGGCGGTCGCCTGGTCGCGGCGGCCGATGCGGCGCTCGACGAGCGCGCGCAGCATGATCTTGCTCGCCTCGCGGCGCTCCTCGCGCGGCCAGCCGCCGACGATGTCGATGGCGGTGTCGAACGCGTCGGGATCGCGCAGCGCGGCGATGTCCGCCAGCGCGCGCAGCCGCAGCTGCGGGTTCTTGTTGCGCTGCACGGCGGTGATCAGAAAGCGGCTCTTGAGCTCGCCGGCGCTGTCGAAGTGCAGCATCGCCCGCGCCCGGCGCCAGCCCGCCGGCGCCACGCGCGCGCCCGCCAGCGCCGCCCACACGTGCTGCTCGCCGTAGTCGAGGTTCTCCACCGCGATCCGCCACAGCTCGCGCTCGAACACTTCGAAGCGCCGCTCCTCCTCCGCGCACACGGGCAGCACGCGGCGCTCCACGCGCATGCGCCGCCCGCGCCCGCGCCTGACCGGGCCGACGACGATCGCCCCGCCCCGATACACGTCGCGGTCGAGCAGCGAGTGCAGCGTCACGACCGGGTCGTCGTTCTTGGTGGCCGGGTGCACGAAGTCCACGACCAGCCCCGCCTCCTTGCCGGGATGGCGGCGGGTGACGCGCCCGACGCGCTGCTGGTAGATGCGCTTGGAGGCCGTCGGCGCGAGATGCACGCAGACGGTCGCCCGCGGGCTGTTCCAGCCCTCGGCGAGCAGCTGCGCGTTGATCAGCACGTCGATGTCGCCGCGCTCATAGCGCGCGAGGATCTCCGCCAGCTCGCGCTTGGGGGTCTCACCCGAGACGCCCTGCGCCTTGATCCCCTCCGCGCGGAACGCCTCCGCGAGGTTGTAGGCGTGCTGCACGCCCGCCGCATACACGACCCCCGGCACCCCGTTGAACCTCGTTTTGTACAGGTTCGCCGCCGCCATGTTGAACGGCTGCTGGTCGAGCAGCTTCGCCAGCTCCTCCTGGTCGAACTCGGTGTCCACCTCGCCGCGCCGCAGCGGCACCTTCGCGATCGTCCTGACCCCCACGCCGGGGGAGATGCGCACGCACCGCAGCGGCGAGATCACCCCGCGCCGCGCCGCCTGGGCGAGATCGAAGCGCGAGGTCTGCGTCGGGAACAGATCGGTGACGTGCCGCGCGATCAGCGCCCCCGTGGCGGTCATGCCGATGAAGATCGGCCCCGTCCACCTGCGGATCGCGCCGCTCGTCTTCTCCCCCAGCGCGGTGTGCGCCTCGTCGCAGATCACGATCGTGTAGGCGCCCGAGATCTTGCCGGCGTTGCGCACGAACCACTGGTATGTCTCGACCGTCACCGGCCCCTTGACGGAATCCTCGCCCAGCAGCAGCGGGCGGGAGATGCGCCTGGAGTACCCGCGCTCGCGCAGCTCGCCGTGAAACTGGTCGACGAGGTTGCGCCGGTGGGTGAGGATCAGGATGCCGCCCGTCTGCGACCCCTCCACGAACCCGAGCGCCGCGACCGTCTTGCCGGCGCCGGTGGCGTGCTCGAACCAGAAGCGCTTGGCCGCGTTGGGGTCCTCGGGGCGCTCGGCCAGGGATTCCCCGTCGTCCTCGTCGTCGTCGATCCAGTCCCGGGGCTCCTCGTCGGACTCGCCTTCGGAGGAGCCCTCCTCGGCCTCCCCGCCGCCGTCCTCGCCGAGGAGCTCCTCGGCGAACTCCTCGTCGTCCTCCTCGTCGTCCTCCTCGTCCTCGTCGGGGGCGGCGCGCTGGACCGGGCCCAGCTCGTCGTCCTCGTCGTCGTCGTCCTGGTCCTCGTCCTCGTCCGCACCCGCCTCGGGGTCGTCTTCGTCGTCGTAGTCCCCGTCCGCGCGCCCGTCCGGAGCGTCCGCGTCCTCGCCGCCGCTCACCGCGGCACCCGCGGTGACCTCGTCGGGGCCGAGGATCGCGGCCGATGCCAAGAGCTCGGGTGAGGCATAGTAGTAGCCCGCCGTCGCGGCGCGGCCGTCGCCGTTGTCGCTCGTGCGCTGCGCCTCGGCCAGCAGCGCCGTCAGCGTGCCCGACAGCGCATCGACCTGGTGGGCCGACAGCACGGTGCCGTCCGCCAGCTTGGGCTCGTCGTCTGAGAGCAGTCGCTCCAGCCCCAGCAGCAGCGAGTAGTTCCTGCGCCATTCCGTGGAGGGGTGCCGGGCGCCCGTGTCCAGCTCCGCCAGCGCCCGCTCCAGCGCGCGCCGGCGGGGGGAGCCCGGCGCCAGCGCGACCGCGGCGTCCTCGCCCTCGTGCAGGAAGCGATCGCGCACGAACTCCTCCGCGCGAGCGATCTCGGCGGAACTCGGCGTTGGCGCGGCCGCGAGGGCCACTGAAGTGGACTCGGCCATCTAAGGGCTCTGGGACTACGAGACGGAGCCGCCGCACGCAGTGGTCTCGGCGAGGCTCAGGTTGCCGGCCCGTGCCGGCGACGTCGCCGGATGCTCACAGCGAACCGGCCTGACGTGTCTCCAGCATATAGCACGATGCGGTGGATTTGAAGGGGAGCGAATACCCGGCGCGTATGCCACCATCAGCCCCGATGACCGGGATCGCCCCCGCCCGCCTGCTCGTGACACTCGCCATCGTCGCCCTCATCGCGCTGCTCGCCGTCGGTCTGATCCAGCTCGCGAGCTCCTCCTCACCCTCGAGCGTCTCGACCTCGCGACTTACGCTCGCCCAGGTGCAGACGCAGCTGGCGGGCTCGCCCGCGCCGCTGGCCGCGCTGCATGCCCAGGCCGGGCAGCTCCTGTCCGGCGGCGCCCCAGCCCTGCGCGCGCGACTGGCCGCGCTGCACGGCTACCCGCTGGTGATCAACAAGTGGGCCTCGTGGTGCGTGCCATGCCAGTCCGAGCGCATCGCATTTCAGCATGCCTCCACCTCGCTCGGACGGTCGGTCGCATTCCTCGGCATCGACTCCGGCGACACGAGCCTGGCCGACGGGAGCGCGTTCCTGCGCGCGTTGCCGGTCGCCTACCCGAGCTATTACGACCAGAGCGGACGCCTGGGCACCGCGATCGCTTACTCCTCGTTCACGCCCGTCACGGTGTTCTACGACCGCGCCGGGCGCCAGTACATCCACCAGGGCCCCTACCCGAGCGCCGCTCGCCTCGAACGCGACGTGCGCCGCTACGCGCTGGACTCGTAGTCCCTGGACGGCGAGCGTGCCCGAAATCCGCATCGACCCGCTCAGCGGGCATCGCACGATCGTCGCCGGCGAGCGCTCGCGCCGACCCGGCGGGGAGCCGCGCTGCGAGCCACCCGAGCCGATCGACGCGCAGCGCGACCCGTTCGCCGAGGGCCACGAGGAGCGCACGCCGCCGGAGCTGTATGCGCTGCGCCCCGACGGCGGGGGCCCCGACTCGCCCGGATGGACGGTGCGGGTCGTCCCGAACCTGTACCCGGCGCTGTCGCCCGAAGCCGCCGAGCCGGAGGGCGAGCATCGCGGTGAGGACGGCTCCGAGCTGTTCGTCGCGCGCGCGGCGCTCGGCGCGCACGAGGTGATCGTCAACGGTCCCCAGCCGGTGCAGTCGCTGGCCGAGCTGCCGCGCGAGCAGGTGGCCGCGGCGGTGCAGGTGTGGCGGGAGCGGATGCGCGCGCACCACGACGACTGCGCATACGTGCAGCTGATCGTCAACGAGCGCCGCGAGGGCGGCGCGTCGCTGCCCCACACCCACGCCCAGCTGTACGCGCTTGACTTCGTCCCCGCCGAGGTCGCCCGCGAGCGCGAGCGCGCCGGCGCCCACACAGCGCGCACGATGGGGCATACGCTGCTGGAGGACGTGATCGCCGAGGAGGTCCGGCGCGGCGAGCGGATCGTCGCGATCGACGACGAGGCGGTGCTGCTCGCGCCGTACGCCTCGCGACTGCCGTTTCAGCTGATGCTCGCCCCGCGACGGCCGCGCGCGCGCTTTGAGACCGACGGCGCCGGCGCAGCGCTGCTGCACGACGGGCTGTGCCGGCTCGCGCGCCTGCTCGGCTCCAGCCCGCCGCTGAACCTGTGGGTGCGCACGGCGCCGCGCGGCGTGCAGCAGTTCTGCTGGCGCATCGACATCGCCCCCCGCCTGACCCATCTCGCGGGGCTGGAGCTGTCGACGGGGCTGAACCTGAACATCGTCGCGCCCGAGCACGCGGCGTCGCTTTTGCGAGACATGTGAGTACGGGGGCCACGCCGCATGCGGCGTGGCCGGCAGGGTCGCATGCGACCCTGCCTGGAGACCGCGCATGCGCGGTCTCACCAGACGGTGCATGCACCGTCTGGCCGGGTGGCGCATGCGCCACCCGGAACAACTCGGGATAGGCTGCGGGGGTGCCGCCCGAGGAACGCTTCCTCCCCCGCTTCGCCGCCGAGCCCCCCCAGGAGCTGCTGCCCTACGGACGCTGGGCCGATCGGCTGAGCGCCGAGTTCCTCGCGGCGTGCTCGGCGCTCGAGGCCGAGGGCGAGGATCTCGGCGAGTCCGGCGACGTCGCGTGGTATCCGGATCGGACCTGGCACGGGCGGACGTATGTCCCCGCGAGCACGATCACCTCACGCGGGTATGAGCTGTTCGGCTACGTCCGCTTCGTCCCCGCCGGCGAGGGTGCGGAGCCGACCGACTTCTACGCTCACGCCGACTTCACCGACGAGACGGCCGAGCGCAACCCCGACTGGACGCTCGACCTGTGCGAGGAGACGATCGGCTCCTGGCGCGGGCACTCCGGCGCGGTTGCCGCGATGACGCTCGTGTGGGGACGCCCGTTGATCGGCGGCGGGCGCCTCGCCACCGCCGAGCTCGCCGATCTGGCCGTCGATCAGTGCGAGCTGATCGAGGAGCGCTTCACGCTGATCGCGCCGGACGACTACCGCGGAGACCTGTTGGAGATCAAGCTGTTCGGGAGCCGCGGCCAGGAGCTGGCGCGGGAGTCGCTGTATGCGGGGGAGGAAGACGGCCAGGAAGGGGGCGCCAATGAGGACGATGTTGTGGCGGACGGCGCCGAGTAACCCGTGCCGCGTAAGGCGATCACCAGGGTCCTCAGTGGGTTGAACCGTCTCGCGGACATCGCAGAGGTCGCGGTGATGCTGACGGTCGTGGCGGTGGCCGCAGTCGTGGTGATCGTGACAGTCGTGACCACTGCGCTGAAATAGCGCCAGAGCTCCTCAGGACGAGCTCGCTCGCTCATTGCGGCGGGAGGCGCGCCAGCTTCGCGCCCGGGTTGAGCAGGCCCTTGGGGTCGAACACGCGCTTGATCTGCTCGTGCAACTCGACGGCGCGCTCGTCCCACTGCGTGTCCAGCAGCCCGCGCTTGAGCCGGCCGGCGCCGTGCTCGGCGGCGATCGACCCGCCGAGCACGCCCACGAGCGCGAACAGCTCCTCGCCGATCGCCCGCGCCGCGTCCAGCTCGGGCGGGCTCGCCGGATCGACCAGCACGGTCGCGTGCACGTTGCCCTCGCCCCCGTGCCCCCACGCGCACGAGCGCAGCCCGTGCCGCGCGGCGATCTCGGCGAACCGTTCCAGCCCCTCGACCAACCGCTCGACGGGGACCGCCACGTCCTCGGAGACCTTGCCCCCGCGCGCGGCCGTCGCCGCGGGGTTGAAGCCGTCGCGCCAGCGCCACAGCGCGGCGGCATCCGCCGGCTCGTGGGTCGCGACCGTCGCGCCCGCGAGCACCTCCAGCAGCGCCCGCCGCTGCGCCTGCGCCTGCGCGCGCGAGCCGTCGACCTCGACGAGCAGCGCAAACCCGGCGTCCGCGGGCACGCGCCCCGGGTAGGCGCCCGCGACGATCTGAAGCGTGGCGCCGTCCAGAAACTCGAGCGCCGAAGGCTGGATGCCCGCGGCCGGGATGTCGAGCATCGCCTGACACCCCTCGGCGAGGGTGCGCAGGAATACGACGAGCGCGATCGCCGCCGCGGGCGCCGGCAGCAGGCGCAGCCGCACGGACGTGATCACGCCGAGCGTCCCCTCGGACCCGACGAGCAGGCTCTTGAGGTCATACCCCGCCACGTCCTTGCGCGCCCAGCCGCCGATCCGCACCAGCTCTCCCGGCGCCAGCACCGCCTCCAGGCCTGTCACCCACGCGCCCGTCACGCCGTACTTCAGCGCGTGCGGCCCGCCGGCGTTGGTGGCGACGTTGCCGCCGATCTGCGACTGCTCGCCCGCGCCCGGATCCGGCGCGAACATCAGCCCGTTCTCGCGCGCCAGCCGCTGCACGTGGCGCGTGCTGACGCCCGCCTCGGGATGAATCCGCCACAGCCCGGGGGCGAGCTCGCGCACCGCGCGCAGCCGCTCCAGCGAGCACACCACGCCGCCCTCCGTCGGCACCGCGCCGCCGGTCAGCCCCGTGCCGCCGCCGCGCGGGACGATCGGTGTGTCGTGGGCGTAGCACCAGCGCACCACGGCCGCGACCTCCTCGGCGCTGCCGGGGAGCACGACCGCGTCCGCCCGGCCCTGCAGCTCCACGCGGCGCGAGGCGTCCTGGTTGTACGGCGATCGCGGCGGAGGCGCTTCGAGCACGTGCTCGGCGCCGACGATGCGGCTGAGCTCGGTGTATGAGCGCATGGAGTCACATGCTCGCACCGCCCGCCAATCAGCGACGTGGTCCGTCTAGATCCCTCCAGAGGCGCGTTGGCGGGTGTATGTTAGTGGCTGCCACCGAACGGGAGGAGATTCGAATGTCGTACGTACGTGTCGTGAGGTTCACCGGCGTAGACGCAGGGCGGATGGAGACGATGCTGGCGCGCATCGAGGAGTCCGGCGGACCGCCCCCCGGCGTGACGACCACGGGCTTGCAGGTGCTGCACGACGAGCAGCAGGGCACGACAGTGGTCCTCCAGAGTTTCGCCACAGCAGAGGACATGAGCGCAGCCGCGCGGGTGTTCAGCGCAATGGACGCCTCCGAGACTCCGGGCACCCGCGCGTCCGTCGACACTTGCGAGCTGAAGCTCGATCTGGAGCCCTGACGCGGGTCAGAGGGTCGCGCAGCGAGGGTTCGCATCGGACCGCACTCGGTACGAACGCCGTCCGGGCAGGAATGGCGAGTCGGGCGCCGTTGGAGCACCCGCCGGATGCCTCGGTGGCGCAAGGCGCGCAGGGGGAAGATACGCCCGGGGGATACTGCGGAAGCCGTCTTCACGGTTCCTGACCTCGGTGGCCTTGACGACCTTGGCGTGGCCGTCCTCGTGCTTCTCGCTGTCGTGGTCGTGGCGATCGTCGTGATCCCGTTGCTGCTGTTCGGCATTGAGCTGATCTTGCTCGGACTGCTCGTGGCGACGGGCATCGCCGGACGAACACTCCTCGGCCGGCCCTGGGTCGTTCAAGCCATACCGGAAGACGACAGCGCCCACGCGTTGACCTGGCGAGTGGTCGGCTGGCGACGATCGTTCCGCCTGCTCGCCGAAGTCACCGCCTCCCTCGAATCCGGGCTCGATCCCGGCCCTGCAGAAGCAACCGAGCTGCTTACCGAGCCGTAACGAGGCCCAGTGCCCCCGCCAGGAGTCGAACCTGGATCTACCGCTTAGGAGGCGGTCGTCTTATCCATTGGACTACGAGGGCGCAAGCCGTCCACGTGAGGCGGATGTCCGAGAAGGCTACAGGCGAGGGCGCGTCGCCCGGTCAAAGCGCCGTGGGAGGATCGCCAGGCCCACCCGCCACGCGCTCCAGCGCCGCGCCGTCCAGCCGGTGGGTGATCCACTCGCTCGCGGTCGTGGCGCCCATGCGCCGGTAGAACCCGAGCGCAAGCTCGTTCCAGTCCAGCGCCGCCCACTCCAGGCGCTCCCCGCCCTGCTCGCGCACGCGCGCGGCCACGGCCGACAGCAGCGCCCGGCCCACGCCCTCGCCGCGATACTGCGGGCGCACGAACAGATCCTCAAGCCATACTCCCGTGCTGGTCAGGAAGCTGGAGAACGTCGGGAAGAACAGCGCATACCCCAGTACCTCCGGGCCGCCGAAGTCCGCATCGCGCTCGGCGATCAACGCCTCGGCCGCAGGGCTCCGACCGAACAGCGCCGCCTCCAGCCCCTGCTGGGTGGCGCGTAGCTCGTGTGTCAAGTGCTCGTACTCGGCCAGCTCGCCGAACAGCTCGAGCAACGCGGGCACGTCCCCGGGCTCGGCGGCGCGAACGATCGTGTCAGTCACGGTCCGGGCGATCGGGGTAGACCTCGTCGATCGTGCTCAGCGCCACATACCGAGCATCGTCGCCGAGCGCGGTCTGGATCGCCTCGCCGCCGCCCGCCAGGCGATCGAGCACGCTCACGACGCCGGCGACCGTCAGGCCCTCGCTGCGCACCCGCTGCACGGCCTCAATGGTGGAGCCTCCGGTCGTGACGACGTCCTCGACGATCAGGCAGCGCTCGCCGGCATCGAGCGCCGGCCCCTCGATCCAGCGCTGCAACCCGTGATCCTTGCGCTGCTTGCGCACGATGAACACTCGCGCCGGCGGCGCGGGCGCGGCGAGCGCGGCGCAGGCCACGGGGATCGCGCTCACAGGCACGCCCCCCACCGCGCTCGCGAGGCATGCCCGGGCCTGCTCGGCCACCAGCAGGCCGAGCGCCATGAACGCCTGCGGCAGCAGAATCGCGCGCTTGGCGTCCACGTAGTACTGCACCGTGCGTCCGCTCGTCAGCGTGACGTCACCGATCGTCAGGGCATGCTCGCGCAGCAGCTCCACGAGCAGCTCGCGAGCGCGGCGCGAGGACTCGCTCCTACATTCGGCCAGGGCGTCCATGTACGGGTCTAATCTAGCCTCATGGCCCTGGGCGTGTCCTCCATCAGCAGACTGTTGCGGCTCGCGAGCCGCATCATCTGCCTGATCGTGATCGCCTGGTTCGCGGTGTTCGCCGTCGACCAGACGAGCACGGCATCGACCCACCAGCAGAACGAGCTGGCCGAAGGCCGGCCGCCGGCGGACCGCTCGGGGGAAGCCAACGCGTCGACGACCAAGCAGGAAAGCACCGCGCACAGGGTGCTCGACGACGCCTCGAACGCGCTCACTTCGCCGTTCGCCGGCGCCGTGTCGGGATCGCACAGCGAATGGACGATCCACATCGTCAAGACCGTGCTCGCGCTGCTGGTGTACGGCTTCGGCCTCGCGTTTCTTGCGCGCTTTCTACGGGTCCGCGTCTAGGTCTAGGTTCGTCTAGGTTCGCGCTTTCAGCGTGGAGGCCGGCGCGGGGGAGCGTCCGCGCGTCAGGGGCCGGCGTGGCTGTTGACGTTGTGTGAGCCGCCACCGGACTCGTTGTAGACATCGACGGCTGTGCCGGTCTGCACCCAGGAGTAGATCGCGGGAGCGTCGGGGATCGGCACGCGCAGACAGCCGTGGCTGGCGGCGTATGTAGGCACTTCGGCGTATCCGTGGATCGCGTAGCCGCGGATGAAATAGTTGGAGTCGACCATCCCCTCGGAGTTGACGCCCGGCGTCTTGGAGTACACCTGGAAGTGCCCGATCACCGTGGGCGTGGAGGGCTTGCCCGAGCTCATCGTGTAGATCGTGCGCACGCGCCCGCCCGGTTCGATCTCGGCCAGCACCTGTCGGGTCAGGTCCGCCTCGACGTGTCTGCCGTCCCGCGCGTAGCGCACGTGAAAGGCGCCCGCGCCGTGCTGCAGGCGGCTCCACACCTGTGTGCCCGCATAGGGGACGCGGGCGAGACTCGTCAGCTTGCGAAATGCGATCAGCGCGCGGCCGGTCCCTTCGTCGAAGACGCCGCTCAGCGGCACCGCGTAGTGCAGCACGTCGAGCTCTGACTGCAGCAGGCGCACGGACGGACCCTGACCGCCGGGGCCGAGGTTCGGAGTCACGTACTGCACGCTCTGCGAGCGGCCGCTGAACGCGCTCTGCTGAGCGGTGGCGTAGTGCGCGGCGCGCGCCTGCACGAGCCCGGGAAAGCCGCTGAGATAGTTGACGTGAAACTGCCCGGCGCCGTTGCCGATCGCCGACACGCTGACGCTTTTCACCTTGACCTTGCGTCCGTCGCGGTAGAAGCTGACCTTGACTTTCTGCCCACCGACATAGGGCGTGACGATGCCGCGCACCACGATGCGCCGGCCGAGCAGGGCGAACAGGGGGCGGCCGCCGACGTGCTGCAGCACCAGCTTGACATGACCCGCAATCGGGACGGGAGCAGGCGGTGGCGCAGACGCGAGCATTGACGAAATCCTATGCGCCGGCGGCGACGGCTGACGCCTCTGGCGTGATCAGGCCGATGCGCTTGGCCGCCAGCACGAGCGCCGCGATCGATGCAAGCGCGGCGATCATCAGCAGGGGCGCCTGCCAGCCCCAGCCCTCGAGCGAGGCGAACGCCAGTGAGTTGTTCAGCGAGTGCGCGACGATGCACGGATACAGCGAACCTGTGTAGCGGTACAGCAGACACAGACCGAACCCGAGCACGGCGAGCGGAACGAGATCCAGCGCCGGCGCCGAGCCGAGATGCACCAAACCGAACACCGCCCCCGTGATCACGGCGGCGGGCCAGGTTCCGCGCCAGCCGCGCAGCGCGGTGAACACGTATCCCCGGAACAGGAGCTCCTCGCAGATCGGCGCGACGACACAGGTCAGAGCCGCGCTGAGAAGCAGCAGCGAGGTGGCTTCGTTGGCTCCGAGCTGTTCGAGCAGCTTCTCCGGTTCCGGGTTGAACACGGCCGCCCAGATCGCGCTCAGGATCAGGAAGAGCACCGTCAACAGCGCGATGTAGCCGATCGCCGATTTCCAACCGACGCCGGGCGGGCGCAACCCGAACTGCCACGCCCGCACCACGGTCCCGCCGATATTGGCGCAGTACACCGCGGCCAGCACGAACGCCGCGTCCTGGACGATCGTGTCGGCGAGCTCGATCCCGGGAGGGGTGTGACTTCTGGTGATGCTCACTCCAAGCAGGAGCGTCGCGGGCAGGTCCACGATCAGCCCAAGCACCGCCGCCAGCACGAGACCGCCGATCAAGGCGGCCGGCGCCGTCCACGGCGACCAGGCCATGTCCGGCGAGCGGCGAAGATCGCTCGCCGGCGGCGGGGACCCGGCGAGACCTCCGCCGTCCTTGAGATCGCCCGCCGACGGGGTGTCCTCCTCGCCGAGCGGGTTGTCCTGCCGCCGGTCCGGGGGGGCCGTCGCGTCGTCCATCGCCTACGCGACCCAGTGCCAGGTGGCGAACTGGGCGACGAAGAACGCCATCGACACCGAGGACGTCGCCAGCGCAGGAATGCGCGCACGCGGGTGTGCGGCCAGCCACACGGCGAGCGCCATGCTCAACGGGAACAGCACGACGAGGAAGCGCGGCAGCGACATCAGGGGCTGCGCCGCCACCGGATAGGAGAGCGGCAGCGCCAGCGCGACGATCGCGTAGACGCCGTAGGCGAGCGGCAGCACACGCAGCGCCAGCACGAGCAGCGGCACGGCCGCGAGCAGGAAGGCGAGCAGCATCAGGTTGTGCCCGGCGCTCACGAACGGGCTGCCCGTGGCGGCCGGGTAGTAGACGTGTGCGCGCTGGCCCGACAGCAGCTGGCGGGCGCCCTCGAACGCGGCGCGCATGCCGTCCCACACGCCGACGTAGGGTCCGGCGAAATGCCGCCCCCAGACGCCCTGGGCGTGGAACGGCGCCAGCGTGTCGCCGCCAGCCAGCCAGAGGTAGACCATGTACAGGCCGAGCCCCGCCGGCAGCAGCGCCAGCCACAGGACGTCGGCGCGCGGCCTGTATCGAGGCCCGGCCACCCGGAGCCGACGCCCGAGGGCGTGAATCGCGTGCGCGCGCCCCTCGCCGGGCGGAAGAGACGACCGCCCGCGGTCGAAGTCGGGCGGGCGGTCCGCGCGCGGTCCGTACAGGTAGAGCATCAGCGCCGGCAGCGCGAGCACCAGGCCGGTGCTGCGCGTGGCGACCGCGAGCGCGCCGAGCACGCCCGCCCATGCCCAGCGCCCCCGGCGCGCGCACAGGAACAGTCCGACCGACAGCGCAAGGTACAGCGACTCGGAGTAGACGGCCGAGAAGTAGAACGCCATCGGCGCAAGCGCGGTCACGAGCACCGCCAGGCCCGCGATGTCGCCGCTGCCCGCTCGTCCGGACCCGGCCAGCTCCAGCGTGGTCAGGCGGTGGAGGGCGTACAGCGCCATGGCGAACGCCGCCAGCGAGAACAGCACGCCGGCCAGCACCGCCTGCAGCCCGAGGTCCGACAGCGCGTGCAGGCCGAACGGGTACAGCGGAAAGAAGGCGTCGCGCGCGGCGGTATAGGAGCCGAGCTCCGGTCGGTAGCCGTAGTGGGCGATCACCAGATACCAGGCCGAGTCCCAGCGCGCGGCGGGGGCCACCAGCAGATCGCCCAGCCAGCCGAACCCGCGGGTCACGCCCGGCGGGTCGAACGCGCCGCGAATGGGTCCGAAGCCGAGCGTCGCGACGGTGCCGGCGCCCGCGACCCACACGAGCAGCCGCGACACCCACAGCGCGCGCCAACTCTCGCGTACGGCCACCATCCGCGCGGGGTCGACCGATCGAAGATCGGGGGCACACAGCCCGCGGGGCTGGGTCAGTCGGGCCAACCATGCCTCTGCCGGAAAGCGTCGCAGCACACGGGGCATGGCGATACGCCTGCGGGAGCGCACCGGCGCGGGGGCTGTGGCGGTCGCCGCGCCGTAGCCGGCTCGACCGGGGGCGGCCTCCACGACGGCGAACTCGGCTGTGTCCGGACTCATCACGTGGGAGAGCGTAGACGGCCGCTGCGATGCGAGTGTCATGACGCGCGCGATTGCAGCGGTGCGGCACGGACTCGAGGCGCGGTACCCTCGGCTGCAGGCGAGCGATGTCCAGGCAAGCAAGACAACGTCGGCGCAGGCACAACCGCGCCGGACCAACGCGCATCCTGCTGGTCGGCGGCGGGTTGCTCGCGACCGTGCTCGTGCTCGGGGCGATCGCCGCCGTCGGCTACGTTCTGCACGTCGCCGCAACCGCGCCCGCGCTGGGGACGCTGCATCCGATCATCAGCGACGGCTCCTCGCAGGTGTTCGCCGCGGACGGCACGCGGCTGGGGTTCATCCAATCCGACAATCTGCGCAGTCCCGTCGGCTGGAACGAAATCCCCACCGATCTGAAGAACGCGACGGTCGCGATCGAGGACCAGCGATTCTACAAGAACAACGGCGTCGACCTCACCGGCATATTTCGCGCGGCCGTCAAGGACATCACCCACGGAGCGCCGCTGCAGGGCGGCTCGACGATCGCGATGCAGCTGGTGCGCAACGTGTATCTGGGAGGCGATCAGCACACGCTCAAACAGAAGATCGTCGAGGCGAAGCTCGCGATCGACTACAGCGAACACCACTCCAAGCGCTCGATCCTGACGAGCTATCTCAACAGCGTCCCATACGGGACGGTGGGCGGGCAGACGGCGATCGGGGTGCAGGCCGCGGCGCGCATCTTCTTCGACAAGCCCGCCTCGCAGCTGAACCTCGAGCAGTCGGCGCTGCTCGCCGGCCTGCCGCAGGCGCCCTCGCAGTACAACCCGTTCCGCGACGCCGGCGTGGCCCGGCAGCGGCGCAACGAGGTGCTCGCGAAGATGGCGGAACTGCGCTACATCACCGCGGCGCAGGCCTCCGCGGCCGAGCACGCGCCGCTGCAGGTGCATCTCGGCACGTTCTACCGCCAGCGCCAGGAGGACTTCTTCTTCGAATACGTGCACGAGCAGCTCGTCCACCGCTACGGGCGCAAGACGGTCGAACAGGGCGGGTTGAAGGTGTACACGACGATCGACCTGCACATGCAGCGGCTCGCGCGCAAGGCGATCGCGGAAGTGCTCAACCAGCCCGAAGACCCCGCCTCGGCGATCGTCACGATCGACCCGCACAACGGCTACATCGAGGCGATGGCGGAGTCCCAGAGCTATGAGAAGTCCCAGTACAACCTCGCCGCCGACGGACACCGCCAGCCGGGCTCGACGTTCAAGGCGATCGACCTCGCCGACGCGCTCTCGCGGGGGATCGACCCGAACTCCACGATCTATGACTCCCACACGCTCCAGCCGGGATGGCTGACCGGCTATCCGACATACGAAGTGAAAACGTTCGGCGGCGAGCAGAACGGCGCGATCAATCTGGTCCAGGGGACGCTCAAATCCGACAACACCGTCTACGCCCAGCTGGGGGCCGACCTCGGTGAGGAAACGATCACCCAGATGGCCTACAAGATGGGCGTCAAAACCCATTTGTCGAGCTTCCCCGCGGAGGCGCTCGGCGGGCTCACGCTCGGGGTTACGCCGCTGGAAATGGCCGACGTCTACGCGACGCTGGCCGACGGCGGCTGGCGCAACGAACCGATCGCGATCACCAGGGTCGTGTTTCCCAACGGCCACGTAGACGGCACTTGGGGCACGCCGCGGCGCACGAAGGCGCTGAATGAAGGGGTGACGGCCGAGGAGACGAACATCCTCCACCAGAACGTGCTCGGCGGCACCGCCACGCGCTCGGCGATCAACTGCCCGACGGCCGCCAAGACGGGCACTACCAGCGAACTCGTGGACGCCTGGCTGGACGGGTACACGCCGAACTACTCGACGGTCGTGTGGATGGGCTATCCGACCAGGCGCGTGTCGATGACCAGCGTCCACGGCCAGCCCCAGCAGGGCGGATACCTGCCGGCGGAAATCTGGCACGCGTACATGGCGGCCGTGACCGCAGGCAAGCCGTGCGTGGAATTCCCGGCGCCCAAAGAACCGATCTCCTACCAGCCGTTCTTCGGACGCTTTGCGAGCACCGGGCGCTCGAGCGAAAACGAATCCTCGACCGGCGAAGCGCCGCAAAAGAAACACGGCAAACAGCCGGGCACGCGTCACGGCACGCCTGGCGGTCGCAGATATGAAGGCCCCGAAGCCGTGACGCCGCCGGGGCACGCACCAAACGAACCAAACGAACCGCACGAATCTCACGAACCGCACGAACCGCATGGCGGACCACCGGTCGAACACAAAACCCCGGAACCCGCCCCCACCGGCGGCGCCGAACCGCATCCATGACCGCGCCAACGCGTCCTCGTCGGCAACCGGCGAATGCGCCACGCTGGTAGGTTGGGGATCGGAACATACACACGGGCTGCGCCCACGCGGTGGAGCGAGGCCGGATCGGAAGCTGATAGGTGGCAAAGGAAGACAAGGTCGAATTCGAGGGCGAGGTCATCGAGGCGCTCCCGAACGCGATGTTCAGGGTGAAGCTCGACAACGACCACGTCGTGCTCGGGCACGTCGCCGGTAAGATGCGCCGCTTCCGGATCAGGATCCTCCCGGGAGATCGCGTCCGCTGCGAGCTCTCCCCGTACGACCTCGACCGCGCCCGGATCGTCTACCGGCACCGCTGAGAGGCAGCCGTTCCGCGGCGAGATGCTGGACGATCGGAGATCTCGATGATCTACTATCGATCCGCGATGCTCGGCGTGCCGGCCGATCCCGGACAATCGGCAGCACGCCTCCGCTCGCGTGCCGGCCGATTGCAGGTCTCGTCGATCTTTAATCGGTGTCTCATCCACGGCCCGGCTGCCTCGAGCCCGTAGTCGAACATGGAGCGCTCTCTGATCGAATCGATCGCGGCCGAGCTGGAGTTGGCGCTACGCCCGTCGGAGCGGCTCGTGCGCGGGATGGGCGACGACGCCGCGGTGGTGCGCGTGGGGGGCGCGCTGTGCGTGACCTCGGTGGACGCGATGGTCGAGGGCGTGCACTTTCGGTTGGACGACGGCTGCGACGATCCGGCCGACGTCGGCTGGAGAGCGCTGGCCGGGGCGCTGTCGGATCTCGCGGCGATGGGCGTAGCGCGAGCGGGCGAGGCGTACGTCGCGCTGGGTGTCTCGCCCGCTGCGGGCGAGCGGGGGGCGCTGGAGCTGATGCGGGGGGCGCTGGAGCTGGCCGCCCGCACCAACACCGCCGTCGCGGGGGGCGACGTGGTCGCGGCGCCCGTACTGACGGTGTGCGTAACGGTCGTCGGCTGGGCCGACGAGGAGCGTGAGCTCGTGGGGCGCGACGGGGCGCGGGTCGGCGATCTCGTGGGCGTGACCGGAAGGCTCGGGGGGCGAGCGCGGCGGCCGCCGCCCCGCCTGCGCGAGGGCCGGGCGCTGGCGCAGGCCGGCGCGAGCGCGATGATCGACATCTCCGACGGGCTGGCCACCGACGCGCGGCACCTCGGCGAGCGCAGCGGCGTACGCCTGGGGATCGAGCTGGAGCGACTGCCGCTGGACGAGGGCGTGGCGAACTGGGAGCAGGCGGCTACGGCCGGGGAAGACTACGAGCTGTGCGTGTGCGTTCCGCCCGACCTGCGCGAGCGCGCACAGGACGCCGTCGGCGAGGTGTCGGACGCCGGCGTGACCTGGATCGGCTCGGTCGGGCCCGCCGGACCGGCGGGCGGAGCAGACCCACCGGGCGCCTGCCTGCGGGACGAGCGGGGCGTGCAGGCGCCGCTGCGCGGGTACGAGCACCACTGGTAGGCCGCCCGTCACGGGTGAGGACGGAGCGCAAAAAAAGCAGGGGATTGGCCGGATCGGCAGGCGTCGCCGAGTCACGACCGCGGCGGCGGAGCGGGGAGGAATAGACCGGCGCGCCGGCCCTCGCGGAGCCGGGTGCCGGCAGCGTCCGAGCGCTACCCCTACCGTCGCAGAGCGGACTCCGTACCGCCGAGCGATCCCGGGCCGGCGTAGGACAGCGGGCCTCGAATCGTTATCTCCGGATGCTCGTCGCTGCCGCTGCCGAGCGGATCCGCGGGTGGTGTCAAGGCCAGGAGGGCGATCGCCACGCCGCAGCCGCCGGCGACGCTCCAGATCGCCGCCGCGAGCACGCCGACGTGTCCGCCCGCGAGCAGCAGCACCGCGGCCCAGACGAGCCCGCCGGGGCCATAGCCGAGCTGATGGGCGTAGAAGGCGATGAGCAGCCCGAGCGGGACCAGCGCCAGGGCGAGCAGCGCCAGTCCCGCGATCGGCCGCGGGCGACGCTCGGGCGAGGCGATCACCAGCAGCAGATGCAACCCGGGCACGACCAGCAGGACCGTGTAGGGGTTGAACACCCACACGACGCACGTGAGCGCCAGCAGCACGAGCAGCGTCGCGATGCCGGCGGCGTCGGCTCCGGGCGCCTCGGGCGTAGGGCGTACCAAAAGGCCCAGGCGCCGTATCAGCGTGGGCCACCCGAGCCAGGCGAGCCCGAGCACGGCCGCGCACGACAGCGCCGCGGTGGCCGCGGCGCCGTCGAACCCGAGCACGGCCGCGGGCACGGGGATGGATGGCGTGGCGGCGATCGCGCCGAGGGCGCCCAGCAGGATCGCGAACAGGGCGCACGCCGCAAATGGCAGCGCGCACGTGAGCGTCCATGCCGCCCAGCGCGCGAACGGCTGCCGGCGGCGGCGGGCGCGAGCCAGACCGTCGAGCAGCACAGCCGCCACGGGAAGCAGCAGGGAGCCGATCAGCAGGCGCAACGCCCACGCAGGGACGATCTGGTGGGTGAGCACGAGACCGGTCTGGAACGTGGAGGGGACGTCGGGCGCGACGTCGAGCGCGTCGATCGCGCTGAGCACGCCTCGGCCGAGACCTTCCATGCGCTGCACGCTCACCTGCACGCGGGCGCCGGGTTCGCGTTCGCCGGAAGCCTGCACGAGCACCGCCGGCAGCCCGGCGGCGGCGAACGCTCCCTGTTCGCCGGGGGCGAAGGCGAACGCCAGGTGCGCGAGCTGGCCGATCGCGCTCGGAGCGCCCAGGCGCATGCCGGATTCGTGTGAGATCGCATCCGCGACCGTGCGCTGCAGCTGATCCGGCGCGCTGCCGTAGCCATCGGAGTAGGGGATGACGAGCGGCATAGTAGTGGTGCGAACACGCGTAGAGGCGAGGTCGCCGAGCACGATCGTCGCGTCGGCGCCACCGGACAGGGCATGCGCGGCGAAGTCCGCCGCGCCGGCGTCGCCGCCCGAGCCGCCGCTGCTCGACACGAGCACGATCGTGCGCCGGGTCTCCCGCGCGGCGAACACGCGCGCGAGCTCGATCAGCGCGGCCGTCCCGGACAGCTGAGCTGCAGAGAAGGGCGCCGCGGCGTCGCGATGGGCGACGATCGCGATCGGGCTCTCGCTCGTGGCGCCCGGACGCTGAGCGATCACCGTTTGCAGCGTCTGCTCGCCGTCGATCGTCTGCGCGCGAACCTGCCTTATGCGCACCGAGAACCCCCCTCCGGCGGTGCCTCCGAGCCCTTCGATCGTGTGGGCGACGCGCTCGGCCAGCCGTTCGTCGCCGGCGGCGCCCGGGCGCCGCCGCGGGAATTCGACGGCGAGCTGCCGCGCTTGCACCAGCGCGCGCCGGCCGTCGAACGCATCCGGGGCGAGCGAGGAGTGAAGCGGCGCCGGGCGGGGGGTGAGCGAGAACGCGGCGATCGCCAGCGCGATCGCAAACGGGGCAAACGCCGCGCGGTATATGCGTCCGTTGAGCATCGTTCCGCACAGACAGTAGGGGTTTGGGCACTCGTCGGGCGGGCAGGCTCCTCCAACGCGCGCGAGCCCGTGCCGCGGGTGCGCCGGAGCGCGGCGCACGCCGCCGCGCGCGGCCCGACCACACCGTGTAGGGCACGGCAGCAGCTGTCACCGTCAGCACGACGGCAGCGCCACCGTCAGCACGGCAGCAGCGCCACCGTCAGGTATCGTCCGCGCGTGCTCCAGCCCGTGGCCGCAGGCAACAAGACGCTCGCCGACTACACACACATCTGCGGGCGGGAGCTGATCGAGGAGATCCGCGAGCTCGCCGAGCCATTGCGGGGTCAGCGGGTCGTGCACATCTCCGCGACCGCGTTCGGCGGGGGCGTGTCGGAGATCCTGTACACGCTCGTGCCGCTGATGCGCGACGTCGGGCTCGACTGCGAGTGGCAGGTGATCTACGGGCGCGAGGAGTTCTTCAACGCGACCAAGCTGATGCACAACGCCCTGCAGGGGGCGCCGCAGGACCTCGACCCCGAGCAGTGGGACACCTGGCGACGCTACAACGAGATGAACGCGCGCGAGCTGTCCGGCGGCTGGGACGTGTGCCTCATCCACGATCCCCAGCCCGCGGCGCTGTACAGCCTCGTGCCGGAGAAGGCCGCCGGGTGGGTGTGGCGCTGCCACATCGACCTGTCCACGCCCAACCCGCAGACGATCGCCCAGTTGCTCCCCTACATCGCGGACTATCCCGAGACGCTGTTTCACATGCGCGAATACGTGCCCGCGGGGATGAGCGGCACCGTCAACGTCGTGCCACCGGCGATCGACCCGCTGACGCCGAAGAACATGGCGCTGTCGCCCGAGGACGCGTCGTTCGTGTGCGGCCAGTTCGGGATCGACGTCGACCGGCCGCTGATCTGTCAGGTCTCGCGCTTCGACCCCTGGAAGGACCCGCTCGGCGTGATCGACGCCTACCGCGAGGTCAAGCAGGCGCTGCCCGACGTGCAGCTCGCGCTCGTCGGCTCGATGGCCTCAGACGACCCCGAGGGGTGGGACTTCTTCAACGCGACGATCGCCCACGCCGACGGCGATCCGGACATACATATCCTCAACAACTTCAACAACGTCGGCGCGATCGAGGTAAACGCGTTTCAGTCACACGCCGACGTGGTCATCCAGAAGTCCATCCGCGAGGGGTTCGGGTTGACGGTGTCGGAGGCCATCTGGAAGGCCAAGCCGTTCATCGGGGGCAACGTCGGCGGCATCCCCCTGCAGGTCGAGGACGGCGTCACGGGCTATCTCGTCTCGAGCGTCGAGCAGTGCGCGGAGCGCGTGCTGGAGATCCTCAAGGATCCGGCGCTGGGCAAGTTTCTGGGCAGGCGCGGCAAGGAGCACGTGCGCACCCACTTCCTGATGCCACGCTACCTGCGCGACTATCTGAAGATATTCGCGGAGCTCGCGCAGTCATGAGCGATCAGCCGGCGCAGCGAGGCCCGCTCGTGCTGGTGAGCAACCGCGGCCCGGTGACGTTCCACGCCGGCGGCGAGGTCCAGCGCGGGTCGGGCGGGCTGGTGACGGCGCTGACGGGGCTGGCCTCGCACCGCGACGCCATCTGGATCGCCTCGGCGATGTCAGAGCACGACGCCGAGGCCTCGCGCGCCGCGGGCGGCCGGGCCTTCCCGGTGATCTCGCCCGCGGGGGGCGAGTTCAAAGTGCGGCTGGTCGTCTCAGACGAGGAGTCCTACGACCGGTTTTACAACGTGTTCGCCAACCCGATGCTGTGGTTCATCCAGCACTACCTGTGGGACCTGTCCAACGCGCCGGACATCCGTCGCGAGGAGATCGAGGCGTTCGAGTTCGGCTACAACGCCGTCAACGAGGACCTCGCGCGGGCGGTCGTGGAGGAGCTTCAGGGAGTCGAGGAGCCGGTGGTGATGGTGCATGACTATCACCTGTACACGCTGCCCGACCTCGTGCGCCGCGCGCGCCCGGACGCGTTTTTGCACCACTTCATCCACATCCCCTGGACGCAGTCCGACGCCTGGCGGGTGCTGCCGACGCGGATCCGCGAGGAGATCTACGCGGGGCTGCTCGCCAATGACATCGTCGGGTTTCATACCCGCTCCTACCGGCGCAACTTCCTGCAGTGCTGCCGCGATCTGATGGATCTGGAGGTGGATTTCGAGCGCGGCATCGTGCGCTACGGCGAGCGCGAGGTGTGGGTGCGCGCGTATCCGCTGCCGATCGACCATGTGGCGGCGCGGACGCTCGCGCAGAGCCCGCGCGTGGCCGAGCATGAGGCCGAGCTGATGCGCCGCCGCCGCGACCATCTGCTCCTGCGCGTGGACCGCGCCGATCTGAGCAAGAACGTGCTGCGCGGCTTCTCGGCGTTCGACCTGTTCCTGGAGCAGCACCCCGAGTTCTCCGAGCGGGTGACGTTCATGGCGCAGCTGATGCCCTCGCGCACGGATGTCCCTCAGTACGCCGAGTACCTGGAGCGGATCGAGGCGCTCGTGGCGGTCGTCAACCACCGCCACGGCACGCCTGACTGGATGCCGATCCAGCTGAAGCTGCGCGACGATCTCGACGAGGCGATGGCGGCTTACAAGCACTACGACGTGCTGCTCGTCAACGCGATGTTCGACGGCATGAACCTGGTCGCCAAGGAGGGTCCGATCGTCAACGAGCGCGAGGGCGTGTCGATCCTCTCGGAGAACACCGGCGCGCACGAGGAGTTGGGGGAGTATGCGCTGTCGGTGAATCCGTTCGACATCCAGGAGCTGGCCGACTCGATCTACGCGGCGCTGACGATGGCCCCAGACGAGCGCCGGCGGCGGGCGCGCGGGCTGGCGGAGATAGTGACCTCGCGCGATCCGGGCGACTGGATCGACGAGCAGCTGGCGGACATCCGCGCGAAGGGGCGGTGAGTCGAGGGACTTGCCCCCATGCGGAAACCGCAGCCGCATGGCCAACAAAAAGGCTGGCCAAGGATAGGCCTCGCCGCATGCTTATAAAAGCTGATTTGGAGGACCTCGCCGCAAGCGGCGAGGTCGGCAGGGGCACATGTGCCCCTGCCTGGGGTCGCACATGTGCGACCCCACGAGACCGCGCATGCGCGGTCTCGTCGAGCGGTGCATGCACCGCTCGCAGGGACGGCCGCATGCGGCCGTCCCCGGAATCGCGCATGCGCGATTCCGCCAACCGGCGCATGCGCCGGTTGGAACAGCACCCATACGGGGCTTGATCGCCCGACCCGCTAGGCTGTGCCGTCGCATGACGTTGCCCGCGCCCACCTACGACCTCGTGCTGCTGCTCGACCCCCAGGCCGAGGAGGCGCTCCGCACGAAGATCCTCGCGGACACACGCGCTGCGATCGCGGCGGCGGGCGAGGTGGTGCGCGAGGATGACTGGGGCGATCGCGCGCTGGCGTATCCGATCGAGCGCCACACCGACGCCGAGTATCACCTGCTGCAATTCCACGCGAGCTCCCCCGAGCTGCTGCATGAGCTGGACCGGACGTTGCGGATCACCGACGGAATCCTGAGATTCCGGATCATCAAGCTCGCGCCGGGCACGCCCGACGCGCCCGACATGCGAGCCGGCGCGAGCGCCGTCGCCGCGCATCCTCCTCGACAGGCCGAGGCGCAGGATGCGCCGCCGCCCCCGGCGGAGGCTCCGCCCGAGGTCGCCGTCGGCGAGCCGGCGTAGCCCGCTTGCCCGGCGGGTAATACACTCGGCAGATGGCTTGGGCGCAGGACACCAGCGAGCAGGGGACGGTGAGCAGGACCGATGTGCTCAGGGATTCGCCGCCGATGTTCGAGTCGCGGCTGCTGGATGCCTGCTCGCGGGTGCACCCGCTGGTGCCGGTGATCATCTTCGGGCCGGGGATCGCGGCGCTTACGGCATGGAGCCTGTCCGGCGTGAGCCTCGCGGCGACGCTCGGGCTGGCGGTCGGCGGGTATGCGCTGTGGACGCTGTTCGAGTACTGGCTGCACCGGATCGTGTTCCACTTCGAGCCCGACCACGGCGTCGGGGCGCGGCTGCACTGGATCATTCACGGCGTCCACCACGAGCACCCGAACGACCCGCTGCGCCTGGTGATGCCGCCCGCCGTGAGCGTGCCGCTGGGAGCGGTCGTGTTCGGGCTGCTGTATCCGGCGTTCGGCAGCTCCTACGCGCCGGGGCTGGGAGCGGGATTCTTCGCCGGATATCTGGCGTACGACATGATCCATTACTACGTCCACCACTTCAGCCCGCGCGGGCGCCTGGGCAGGATGCTGCGCGAGCGGCACATGCGCCACCACTTTCAGGACGAGACCAAGGGGTTCGGCATCAGCGCGCCGTACTGGGACGAGGTCTTCCGGACCTCCTCGCGCGCGCGGCGTTCCTCGCAATAAGCGACCTCCGGCGGCGACGGACGAAGAGACGCCCGCAGGCGGGGCTAGACTCGGTCGCGGCCCCGGGCTGCGTACAGGATAAGCCCTTGGGATACGAACACAGATAGAAAGGAAGAGCCGTGGCCGCCACCAACATCAACAGAGTCGTGATGACCGGCAATCTGACCGCCGATCCCGAGCTGCGCTCGCTGCCGAGCGGCACCTCGGTGTGCAGCCTGCGCATCGCGTGCAACACGCGGCGCAAGGACGGGAGCACCGGCGAATGGGTCGACAAGCCCAACTATTTCAACGTGACCGTGTGGGGGGCGCAGGGTGAGAACGCCGCGCGCTACCTGTCCAAGGGACGGCCGGTCGCGATCGACGGGCGCCTGGAGTGGCGCGAGTGGGAGGCGCAGGACGGCACGAAACGGCAGGCGACCGATATAATCGCCGACTCGGTGCAGTTCCTGGGCTCGCGCGAGGACGCCGGAAGCGGCGGAGGCGGCGCGGGCAACGGGGTCTCACAGGGCAGCGACGTTCCCGTGCACGAAGGGGACTTCCAGCCCGCTGCGCCCGTCGCCGCCGGTGGAGCCGGCGACGACGACATCCCGTTCTAGTCCCCCAATCCCCAAGCAGACATAGCGAGGCATTCGAAGTGGCAAAGCGCGGTCGCGGCAAGCCGGTGCGCCGGCGAGACAAGAAGGGCGGTCCCGGCAGCGGGCGGCGCAAGCCGTGCCAGCACTGCCGCGACAAGATCGAGCAGGTGGACTACAAGGACGTGGGCACGCTGCGCAAGTTCGTCTCCGAGAAGGGCAAGATCCGCTCGCGGCGGATCACGGGCGCGTGCCGGCGCCATCAGAACCAGATCGCCAGGGCCGTCAAGCGCGCGCGCGAGCTGGCGCTGCTGCCGTACGTGAACGAGGGCGGCCGCGACGACAGCCCGCGCCGCGAACGCGGCGATCGCGAACGGGAACGCTAGGCGCGGGGCGCCGGCAGCGAGACCGAGGACGAGCCGAGATGCCGGAAGCGATACTCCTGCAGGACGTCGAGCAGCTCGGCGAGCAGGGCCAAGTGATCGACGTCTCGAAGGGATACCTGCGCAATTACCTCGTGCCGCGCCGACTCGCCCAGCCGGCGACCAAGGGCGCGATCGAAGCGATCCGCCAGCGCCAGGAGGCGGCCGAGCGGGCCGAGCGCAATGCGATCGAGAAAGCCCAGGAGAACGTCAACCTGCTGAACCGCACCGTGCTGACGATCCCCCAGCAGGCGGGCGCCGATGGGCGGCTGTTCGGATCGGTGACGGCGCAGGACATCGCGACCGCGATCCGCGAAGCGCGAGGCCTGAAGATCGACAAACGGGGCGTGCATATGCCCGAGCCGATCAAGAACGTCGGCACCTACATGGTCGTGGTCGACGTGGTCGAGGGCGTGACCGCGACGATCAAGACGATGGTCGTCGCGAAGAAGTGATCGGGGACGAGTCCGTCACGACGAGCGGCGGGAGGGGGTCAGGGGAGGGCCCTGCCCTCCCCCTGCTGAGTGATGGTCGTCGCGAAGAAGCGATCAGGGAGCGTTGACCGGCTCTTCCCCGTGACGAAACATGGGAGGGGGTCGAGGGGAGGTCCGGCCCTTCCCCGTTGAGTGATGGTCGCGGCCAAGAAGCAGCGCACTGTCCGCCGGCCCTGGGAACATGCGTTCGTGGAGGGCAATTCGGTCGGATATAGCGGGGAGCTCCCCCGGGCGGCGACAGGCGTCGATCTAGACTCGCGCAAGTCATCATGAGCGCCGTAGTCGCCACGACCAACGGTGCGGGGAGCGCGACCTCACGTGGCCGGGAGGCGGCGGGTGGATCCGCGATCGCGCCTCCGCATAATCTCGACGCCGAGCAGTCGGTGCTCGGCGCGATCCTGCTGTCCGATCGGGCGCTGTATGCGCTCGTGATCGAAGAGGGGCTGCGTCCGGAGGACTTCTACCGCGAGCGCCACGGCGCGATCTACGCGGCGATGCTCGCGCTGTACAACGAGTCTGAGCCGGTGGACGTGCTGACGGTCACCGACCGGCTGCGCCGGCTCGGCAAGCTGCAGGACGTCGGCGGCCCCGCGGCGGTGGACGAGCTGACGGGGGTGGTGCCCGCCGCCGGGCATGCTCGCCGCTACGCGCAGATCGTGCGCGAGAACGCGCTGCTCAGGCGGTTGCTGAGCGCGTCCTTCGAGATCCAAGAGAGCGTGCTCGGCCACTCCGCGGCGCCGCGCGAGCTCGTCGAGCAGGCGGAGAAGGCGATGCTCGAGGTCGCCCGCGACGACCGCCAGCAGGACTTCCGCGCGATCGAGGAGGTGCTGCACGAGGAGCTCGACAAGCTCCACCGGCTGTCGATCGAGGGCACCTCGCTGACGGGCACGCCCTCGGGGTTCAAGGACCTCGACGAGATCACGGGCGGGTTTCAGCCGGGCAACCTGATCATCATCGCCGCCCGCCCGGCGATGGGCAAGTCGGCGCTGGTGTGCAACATCGCCGAGAACGCGGCGGTCGAACACAAAAAGCCGGTGGCGCTGTTCAGCCTGGAGATGGCCGAGGCCGAGCTGGCGCAACGGTTCGTCGCCTCGCAGGCGCGCATCAAGGGCGAGGAGCTGCGCAAGGGACGGGTGGCCGAGCAGCGCTGGCCGAAGATCCTCAAGGCCTCGCAGCGCCTGGCGGCGGCGCCGCTGTGGGTGGACGACTCCAGCGATGTCGGGCTGCTGGAGATACGCGCGAAGGCACGGCGGCTGCACAGCCAGTGCGAGGGCGGGCTGGGGCTGATCATCATCGACTACCTGCAGCTGATGCGCACCGACAGCCGCTATGACAGCCGCGTGACGGCCGTGGGCGAGCTGAGCCGCGGGCTGAAGATCCTCGCGCGCGAGCTGGGCGTGCCGGTGATCGCGCTCTCGCAGCTCTCGCGCGCGGTCGAGCAGCGCTCGCCGAAGGTGCCCCAGCTGTCTGACCTGCGCGAGAGCGGCAACCTCGAGCAGGACTCCGACCTGGTGATGTTCATCTACCGCGACGAGTACTACGACGAGGACTCCGAGCGCCCGGGCGAGGCCGACCTGATCATCTCCAAGCACCGCAACGGCGCCGTCGGCAAAGTCACCTTGACCTTCCAGAAGGAGTACCCCAAGTTCCTGAGCTATGCCGGGGAGCGGTTCTCACAGTGACCCACGAGCTCGCAGGCCGGCGCCGGATCGGCGTCCTCACCAACGACTTCGTCGTCGGTGCCGGCTCGCCGGCCGATCTTCGATCGGTCAAGTTCGCCAAAGCGCTCCCTCGCGTCCTCTTACCGATTGGAGATCGACGGGATCTCCAATCGGCCGGCATGGCCTGCGAGCCCGTGGGGGCGTCATGAGCCACGAAAGTTGTCCTTTTGGAGAGTGCGACGGCAGCGGCTTTGAGATCGACGAGACCACGAACACGGCCACCGACTGCCGCTGCCGAGCCGCGCGCATCGCCGCGGCGCGGACCAAGAGCCTCGCCGGGCGGATACCGCGCAAGTATCAGGACGTGTCGTTCGAGCGTCCGCCGGTCAGCGACATCGCGCGGATCGCGCCGGAGCAGATTCGGGTGATACGCAGGTACACCCAGACGATCGACGCAAATATCGACGCGGGCAAGGGGTTGTGGCTGGTCGGAGACGTGGGCACCGGCAAGACCACGCTTGCGATGCTCGTCTCCCGAGCCGCGCTGCAAGCGGGAAGATCGGTCGCGATCTATTCGCTGCCACGCCTGCTGAACCTGATCCGCGAGGCGATCGACTCGGACGTGGGCAAGCTCGACTTCCTCGATCGACTGGCGATGGTGGATCTGCTGCACATCGACGATCTCGGAGCGGAGAGCAAAACCGACTGGGTGCTCGAGCAGCTCTACTCGATCGTCAACGCCCGCTACGAGGCGCAGCGGGCGATCCTCGCCACGAGCAACCTCACGCCGGAGAAGCTGTCCGAGCAGATCGGCCCGCGGACGGTGTCGCGACTGGAGGAGATGTGCGGAGACCCGCTGGGGCTTTTCGGCGCGGACAAGCGCCGGCGCGAGTTCGAGGTTGTGGCGCGCACCGCCTGAGAGCCGAGAGGCCCCCCTACACTTCAACGGCCATGCCCGGAATCGTGATAGTCGGCGCCCAGTGGGGCGATGAGGGAAAGGGCAAGATCACCGACCTGCTCGCCGAGCAGGCCGACGCGGTCGTGCGCTTTCAGGGCGGCAACAACGCCGGGCACACGATCGTGCGCGACGGGGTGGAGTGGAAGCTGCACCTGATCCCCTCGGGGATCCTGTATCCGGGCAAGCGCTGCGTGATCGGCAACGGTGTCGTGATCGACCCGAAGGTGCTGATCGAGGAGCTGGACGCGCTGCGCGCGCGCCGGGTGGACGTGAGCGGGCTGCGGATCTCGGCCAACGCGCATCTGATCATGCCCTACCACCTGCTGCTCGACTCGGCCGGCGAGGCCAAGCTCGGCAGCCTGCAGATCGGCACGACCCGGCGGGGCATCGGCCCGTGCTACGCCGACAAGGCGGCGCGGCTTGGCATCCGCGTGCAGGACCTGCTCGACGAGAAGATCCTCAAGAAGAAGATCGTCGCCGCGATGGAGCCCAAGCGACTGTCGCTGCGACCGTTCGAAAAGGACCCCACGCTCGACCTGCACGCGATGACCGAGGAATACCTGACCTACGGGCACCGCCTGGAGCAGCACATCGCGGACACAGCCAAGCTGATGTGGGATCTGCTCGACGCCGGCGAGAAGGTGATATTCGAGGGCGCGCAGGGCGCGATGCTCGACATCGACCATGGCACGTACCCGTTCGTGACCTCCTCCAACCCGCTGGCGGGCGCCGCCTGCGTCGGCACTGGCGTGGGGCCGAAGAACATCGATGAGATCTGGGGCATCTCCAAGGCCTACACCACCCGCGTCGGCGCCGGACCGTTTCCCTCAGAGCTGCACGACGAGACCGGCGAGACGATTCGCCGGCGCGGCGGCGAGTTCGGCACCACGACCGGGCGTCCGCGCCGCACGGGCTGGCTCGACCTCGTCGCGCTGCGCTACGCCGCGAGACTGAACACGATGACCGCGCTGGCCATCACCAAGCTCGACGTGCTCTCGGGGTTCGACCGCATTCAGGTGTGCACGAGCTATCGCGGCGCCGAGGGTGCGGAGTTCGACGACTTCCCCTACCACCAGTCGGTGCTGCACCACACGAGCGCCGAGCTGACCGAGCTGCCCGGGTGGAGCGAGGAGCTGGGCGAGTGCCGCATGCTCTCAGACCTGCCGGGCGCGGCGCGGGACTACCTGCGGTTCGTCGCCGAGCACGCCGGCGCGCCCGTCACGCTGGTGGGCGTCGGGCCAGGGCGCGAGCAGACGATCTGGACCGACGCCGGCCAGGCCACGCTCATGGCGCGCAACGGCAGCTCACCGGACTGAGCGGCGCAGACCGCGCATCCCCGGACCGCGCATCCCCGACTTGCGCTCGACGCCCGGCTGGCAGCGCCGCCGGCCAATCCCTGCGGCGATAGGGTGGAAGCCGTCAGTGCGGCAGGGCCGCCGGCGCGGCCGCCGAGGATCTGCAGCCGGGCGCCGGATAGCGCTCCATGAGATCGTTGACCTCTGCCTTTACGCGCGCGAGCACATCGCTATCGCCGCCACGCGCCGCCTCGACGACCTCATCCAGCCAGCGAGCGATCTCCTCCATATGCTCGGGTCTCAGCCCCCGCGAGGTCGCCGCCGGTGTGCCGATCCGCACGCCAGAGGGGTCGAACGGCTTGCGCGGATCGAACGGGATCGCGTTCGCGTTCGTCACGATCCCCGCCTGCGCCAGCGCCCGCGAAGCCTCCTTGCCTGTCAGCCCCTTCGAGGTCATGTCGAGCAGGATCAGATGGTTGTCGGTGCCGCCGGACACGAGCGTAAATCCACGCTCCGACAGAGCCTCCGCGAGCGCTTTGGCGTTGGCGACGATCTGGTGGGCGTAGTCGCCGAACGCCGGGGTCAGCGCTTCGCCGAGCGCGACCGCGATCGCGGCGGTCTGGTGCTGATGCGGCCCACCCTGCAGCCCCGGGAACACCGCGCGATCCAGCGCTCTGGCGTGTTGCTCGCGGCACATCAAGATCGCGCCCCGGGGCCCACGCAGGGTCTTGTGTGTGGTCGTCATGATCACATCCGCGTGCGGCACCGGGGAGGGGTGGGCACCGCCGACTATCAGCCCCGCGATGTGCGACACGTCGGCGACCATCAGCGCATCGACCTCTCCGGCGATCGCCGCGAACGCCTCGAAGTCGATCGTGCGAGGCACGGCCGTCCCCCCGCAGAACAGCAGCTTCGGACGGTGCTCGCGCGCCAGCTCTCGCACCTCCTCCATGTCCACCCGGCCCGTGTCGGCGCTGACGCCATAGTGGACGGCGTTGAACCAGATGCCCGTCGCCGAAACCGACCAGCCATGCGTGAGGTGTCCGCCCGCGGGCAACGCGAGCCCCATCACCGTGTCCCCGGGCGCCAGGAACGCCAGGTAGATCGCCAGGTTGGCCGGCGAGCCGGAATAGGGCTGGACGTTCGCGTGCTCGACGCCGAACAACTCCCTGGCGCGCGCCTGCGCAAGGAGCTCGACTTCGTCGATGATGTCGTTGCCCTCGTAGTAGCGCTTGCCGGGATATCCCTCGCTGTACTTGTTCGCGAGCACGGTGCCGTTGGCTTCGAGCACCGCAGCCGAGCAGTAGTTCTCAGAGGGAATGAGAAACAGCGACTCCGCCTGCCGCCGATCCTCGCGGATGAGCAGCGCCGCGATATCGGGGTCTGTCTCCTCTAGCACCGGGAACATGGGAGCCAGTTTACAGCAGCCCTTACGACGCCGGCCGGCGTGCGCCATGGGTCGACGCGACGCCGAGATCTCTGCGCCAGCGCGGCCGGAAGACCTCGGCGTTAGCCGATCTGGTTAGGTGGACCAGGTGGAGCGCCAGGTCCTCCACAGCGCCGGCCAGCCGATTGACCTGGGCAGCGGCGAGCGCTCCAGCGGGAAGCTCGACGACGAACGCGGTGGTCCCCGCCAGCTGGTGGTTCTGCCATCCCACGGCGCTTCCGGGATATCTCGGAAGGCGCCGAAGCGGGAGCATCGCCTGCCGGGCGAAACGCCGCTCGATCTGCGGGCTTCCCCCGGATTCGTCCACCACGCCAAGGGGCTGGTGAAACCAGATCGTTACCCGGGGGCGCAGCCGTAGTATCAGTCGATACGCGATGCGCGACTCCGGCTCCGACAGGGCGTGCGGCCCTGAGTATTGCTGGTCTCCCGGCACGCCGATGGGCTGCCAGCGAAACGGAAAGTTGCGGTTCAGGTCGACCCCGTTGGCATTCTGGCGAGTGCCTGCGTGGACGCCATCGGGGTTGAGGTTCGGCACGCTCCACAGCTGCACACCGGGGGTAGGAGGCAGCGCCTGCAGCCGGCGGACCACGGCGATGCCGGCGGGCTCGTTGCCATGGATGCAGCCGATGACCAGCACGACGGGGTCTGTGGGGGCGCCGCCTGCCTCGAAGGCGCGGATATGTCTGCCTCCGACCGACCTGCCAAGCAAGATCTGGGCACGACGGGGAGTTGCGAGAGCGGGGCGGGTAGAGCGGATGCCCGCCGTCGGGGACGGCGCGTGCGCGGGAGCGCTGCAGCCGAGGACCAAGCCACAGGCGAACCCGGCTCCAAGCGCTGATGCCAGCCGCAAGGTCCGCATGCCTAGACCCTTGGGCGGTTCGACTTCGAGTCGATGACATCTGGCGGCCGGCAAGGAGTCACTCTGCCGGGGCCGCTCTGCCGGGGCCACTCGCGGGAACGCCCTTCCAAAGAGGCCGGCTTGTAGCTCGTCGTCGGCGCGAGGGACGGGGAGACGCTGCCCGGACTCGCCGAGCGAGATGTGCTGCGCGGCGTCCTCCCCTGTCGCGGCGATGTCGGCGGAACAGCCCCTCCTTGCGCAAGCCCGGCGCAGGACCGTAGTCAGCTTTACCTTGTCCTCGACAATCAGAACTCGCACGACACCCAAAGCATTTCAGCGCTACATGAAGCTCACCTGAACGCAGGCGGGACCGCTACGGGCCCCGCTTACGGCAGCGGACGGATCAGACACGAAACAGCCGCAGCCTCGATCCCGAAGCACGGCGCGGGATAGCCGAGCCAGCGAGAGCGGATTTGCCGTCCTCGTTGGTGAGCGGTACCGTTTCGGCAGCCTGCATAGACCATCTTGCCAGCGGCTGACCTTCATGCATATCGACGCGACATGCCTACCACTACGCGCGACGCTCACAGCGGAGATCGCCATCGTCGGCTCCGGTCCGGCGGGCACCACGCTTGCGCTCGAGCTCGCGGACGCCGGTCACCAGGTTCTGCTGATCGAGAGCGGAGGTGACTCCTACAGCCGCGATGTCCAGCGCCTCGGTGACACGGTCGGAGGCGACGCTTTACACGCCCCGATGTCACAGGCCACACGCCGTCAGATCGGAGGCGCCTCCAATCTGTGGTCTGGGCGCTGCGTGCCCTTCGATCCCGTGGACTTTCAGCACCGTGAGATCGTCGGCGACGCTCGTTGGCCCGTCAGCTATGCCGAGATGGAGAAATACTTCCCACGAGCCTGTCAGTGGTTCAGGTGCGGGCAGCCGGCGTTCGACGTCGGCCAGATCCCCAACCTGGCCGGGGATAGCCTGATCCCAGGCTGGCCCGGCGGCGACGTTCGCGCCACGTCGGTGGAGCGTTGGTCATTGCCGACGAACTTTGGCCGACTCTACGGCGCAAGGCTCGAGAGCTCCCCACTCGTCACGCTCGTAAGCGACCTCACGTGCACCGAGATCGTCTGCAACCCTGACGGCCGGAGCGTGGAGCATCTCGCCGCACGAACGCTGGCCGGCAATGAGGTGCAACTACGCGCAAGGCGGTATGTGATCGCGGCCGGCGGCGTCGAATCCACTCGTCTGCTGTTTGCCTCGACCCGCCATCACCCTTGCGGCATCGGCAATCAGTCCGGGCATCTGGGCCGTTGGTACATGTGCCATGTCGGCGCCTCGATTGCTCGGGTCCACTTCAGCACTCCACCAGAAGCGACGATATACGGCTTCGAGCGCGACCCCGACGACGTTTACGTACGTCGACGCTTCACCTTTTCGCAGGACTATCTGGTCGAACACGATCTGCCGAATATCGCGATGTGGCTCGAAAACCCGGATATGAGAGACCCATCCCACGGCAACGAGATCCTGTCCGTCATATATTTGATCCTGGCGTCACCGCTCGGCCCCTACGTCATCAGCGAAGGTGTCCGGCGAAGCAAGCTCGACACCGGCAGCCCGACCTCGACATGGTTGCACATCCGTAACATTGCGCGTCACCTTCCGCGGGCGATACGGTTCGCCTTGACATTCGGATATGAACGCTTTGTCAAGCCAGGACGCAAAGTGCCCGGGTTCGTCGTGCCGAGCCCTGCAAACGTCTACCCGCTCTACTACCACGGCGAGCACCTGCCACATCCCGACAGCCGCATCGCGCCGAGCAGCGAGACAGATGCGCTCGGGATGCCCCGAATGCGGACCAATCTGTACTTCGCCGATGATGACATTCGCAGCGCTATCCGGGCCCACGAGCACTTCGATCGCTATCTCCGCCGATTTGGCCTCGGGCATTTGGAATACCTCTTCGACGACCTGGAGGAGGGTCTTTGCGAGCAGCTGTTCGACGGCTACCACCAGGCAGGCACGACGCGCATGTCAGACCGACCCGAGGACGGGGTGTTGAATCCGCACCTCGGGGTGCACGGCTTCGAGGACCTGTTCGTCGCGAGCAGCTCCGCATTTGTGACGTCAGGACAGGCCAACTCCACCTTCATGATCGTCGTCTTGGCTCTGCGGCTTGCCGATCACCTTCATCGCGGCCTGCGCCTCGATGCCAAGAACGCCTGATCCGGCGACGTGGTCGGAGACGTCATCTCGCGTGCACGTGACTCGGATGTGCACTGATCTGTGGAATGCCATACTCGGTCGATGCAGGGCATCTGCGCGATCACGGGCGCGAGTGGATATGTCGGTTCCTGCGTGGCAGGCAGACTGGCGAACGCCGGCTGGGAGGTGAGAGCGCTCTGCCGGCGGCGGTCTGGTCAGAAACAATCCGGGTTCACCGAGGCGCACTTCGAGCTCGGCCAGACAGTCGCTCCGCAAGCTCTGGCGGGCGCCGACGCGCTGGTACACCTGGCCTATGACTTCAGTCTGAACCGCTGGATCGACATCGAGCGCGTCAACGTGGAGGGATCAAGACGCCTGTTTGCAGCCGCGCGGGAGGCCGGAATAGATCGCATCGTGTATGTGAGCAGCGTCGCGGCGTTCCCCACGGCAAGCTCGCTGTACGGTCGCGCCAAGCTCGCCTGCGAGCAGGCGGCGTTGGCCGCAGACTCGGCGATCGTCCGCCCCGGGCGTGTGTGGGGCCCGCAGGGCGCCGCGTCGGCTGGCGCTCTGGAAAGAGCGGTCGAACGCCTACCCGTGGTACCGCTGCCTGTGCCCCGAGAGCTCAGGTTATACCTCACGCACGAGGACGATCTCGCGGCGCTGGTGGAAGGCCTGCTCGACCGCTGGCCCGCGGGCGCCGGCAAGCTGTATGTAGCCACATCTGCAGACTGCCTCGAATTCGGAGAATTTCTGCGCTTGCAGGCACTGAAGACCGGCAGGCAACCCCGTTTTGTACAGCTTCCCTGGAGGCTCGTCCGGCTTGGCCTGAGGATCCTCGAGGACATCGGGGCCAAACCACCGTTTCGCAGCGACGGCATCCTGGACCTGGTCACCAGCGACAGGCGACCACTCCTCCACGCCACAGATCACACCGACCGCTACGGTGTCAGCTTCCGCCCATACGCGCTCACATGACGATTCTCCGCCCTCGGCCGGGTCTCATGCGGATCGTCGGCACGCCCGCGTCGCGTATTCCGCAAGCAGTCTCGTCTCGATGAACTGAACCGGAGGCGCACACGCCCGAAGCACGCGGTGGTTCGATTAGGACCGCGATACCTTTCGAAAATGGGCCGTGCAGGAATCGAACCTGCAACCTTGGGCTTATGAGACTTCTGGTATGCCCCAGAATTTCATTGAGTGTCAGCGGGATCAGGCGTTTTTGATGCCTCCGGATCTGCGGGACTGGCTGCCGGGGGATCACTTGGTGTGGACGATCATGGATGCCGTCAAGGAGATGGATCTCGCCGCGTTCTATGGCGATTACCGCCTTGACGGTCATGGTCGCGCGGCTTATGAGCCGTCGACCAGGGCATCCAGACGCTCGTCTGCCCGGAGGCGCTCAAGCGCACAACGCCCAGGCCCGGACGCGACCGAGGTCTCTACGCGTTTATGCGACGCGTGTTGGAAAGCGAGGCCGGCCACGCGCTCTACAAGCAGCGCCAAGCGATGATCGAGCCGGTCTTCGCGCACATCAAGCACAACCGCCGAGCGGACCGCTTCCAACGCCGCGGCAGAGCCGCCTGTCGCTCAGAATGGCGACTGATAACCACCACCCACAACCTCCTAAAGCTCCACCGCCACCAGACAACACCCACGATCGCCTGAAACGCCCCAGCGAGCCCAAACCTCGATCAGACAACCGCGGGCCACCCCGCCACCAGCGAGCGGCGCTACCCCGACAACCCGCCAGACATTACACGACAGCCTCCGTCCGTAGCGAGCGTCGGATTGCCCCGGTGACGACGCTCGGTTGCCCGGAGAAGCGGGGGCATTCGCTTAGGGTGGTCGCGTCCCGGAGCTGCTGTAAGTTCGCCGTGGCTCGGGTTCCCGGTGGTGTTCAGTTTATGCGGCGCTTACCTCCTCGGGGGTTGTTGGTTCGTTGCCTTCGTATTTGATCCGCTTGAGGCGTTGGCGCTCGAGTTGGGTGAACCTGACGCCGTTGGT